>Ga0102926_1000791_pt1 | contig 18858 bp, 15 predicted proteins | sample SalPonR1_A_D2_MG_FD_78173 | JGI IMG/M metagenome (GOLD analysis project Ga0102926, IMG submission 78173) | Salt pond soil microbial communities from South San Francisco under conditions of wetland restoration - Salt Pond MetaG R1_A_D2_MG | ecosystem: Environmental > Aquatic > Marine > Intertidal...
AGTTTCAATCCACACACCCGCGAGGGGTGCGACAACAATAAGGGGGAATAGGGAATGGGAATTGAAGGTTTCAATCCACACACCCGCGAGGGGTGCGACGAAGTACCGCAGGAAGTTTGGGACAGATATAACGTTTCAATCCACACACCCGCGAGGGGTGCGACTTTCAAGTCCTTTTATAGTCCGCTTTATTGTCGATGTTTCAATCCACACACCCGCGAGGGGTGCGACGGATGTAGAGACTAATATAGGCGAGGGTGTAAAGTTTCAATCCACACACCCGCGAGGGGTGCGACATACCATTCCACCTATATCCTTATAACATAGGTGTTTCAATCCACACACCCGCGAGGGGTGCGACTGTAACTAACCAAGTTTACAACTCTAACACAGCCGTTTCAATCCACACACCCGCGAGGGGTGCGACAGGAGAAAGACCATGAGTGGACCCATGGTCAAATGTTTCAATCCACACACCCGCGAGGGGTGCGACGCGCCATCAACCCCCGGAGCGGCTGTTTTATATAGTTTCAATCCACACACCCGCGAGGGGTGCGACTAAGTCTGTGGAAGCTGTGGATAAGCCTGTTAATGTTTCAATCCACACACCCGCGAGGGGTGCGACCTTAATAACAATACAATTATAATCAATATATCAATGTTTCAATCCACACACCCGCGAGGGGTGCGACAACCATTAATTTGATTAATATATAAGTCGTTCAGTTTCAATCCACACACCCGCGAGGGGTGCGACAAGCACGAAGTAGAGAAGCAGGCGCCCCGGAAGAAGTTTCAATCCACACACCCGCGAGGGGTGCGACCCCTTACTTGATTAAAAGACTTTCGCTGAAATTTGTTTCAATCCACACACCCGCGAGGGGTGCGACGCGTATTGTCGCTTAAATATTACGAGGACGTCCGGGTTTCAATCCACACACCCGCGAGGGGTGCGACCCGCAATGGGGTACGTTACGCGATTAGCTGCCGAGTTTCAATCCACACACCCGCGAGGGGTGCGACGTTCCTTCCTTCCTGCCATCAGCTAACACCCCCGTTTCAATCCACACACCCGCGAGGGGTGCGACCGGCGCCAAGTTTGAGTTCTTCGGTCCTTGCTTCGTTTCAATCCACACACCCGCGAGGGGTGCGACCATTGCATGGCCTATTGCGTCGCTTCTTCCGACGGTTTCAATCCACACACCCGCGAGGGGTGCGACGGCTAAATATGGCATTTCCGAATTAAAAACATCATATCTAGTAAATAAACATCAATATTTTTGTTTTTTTGAACTTTCTTTGTATTAATGCATTTTAATGTTCGATTTTACTTTAATTATTTCGAAATCACTTATGGTTCGCGTTTAAATCAAAGGATTAGAGTTCCGCTTTCCATATTAAAACTTTCTACCGTTCCAATATGAACAACTTTGTTATTCCATTTGTTTCCAAGATTATAAAATCTGAGGCTATCCTTTTTAACATCAATAATATCAGTCAAATCCGATTTTACTTTCTTATACTTAGCATAATCAAGTAAACATTCAAAAACAGAATTCTGTACTCGTTGACCTATATTTTCACAATACTTTGCTACATCTCGCAATCTTTTTTCTCCTCCCTTACTAGTAACCGAAACATCATATGTAATTATTACGAACAAAAGGTCACCTCCAAATATATGCAGGATAATTGTCCATATCTCCCCTTATATATCTTGATAATAGTAACGCCTGTACATAAGGCAATAACCCTGTTTCAATTTTCTCTCCAAGAAAAGGATGCGTAATAATTTTATTTTTTCTGTCCTGCCATACTTTTAAAATTATTTGTCTCCCTGTATCATCTAATCTTATTTCTCCATTTGGCATTTTTAAAAAATTGTTTTTATTCAACTGCTTTCTGTTTATTAATGATATTACCAATCGATCCACAAGGACACTCCTAAATTCTTCCATTAAATCAAGTGCCAAGCTTGGTCTGCCAGGTCTGTCCTTATGCAAAAATCCAGCAGCCGGATCGAGCCCGATGGCTTCACAAGCCGAACGACAATCATGCGTTAACAAAGTATACAAGAATGACAGCAAACAGTTTACATTGTCAATAGGTGGTCGCTTATTTCTATTATTGATAAAAAAATTATTCTTATCTACAAATATCAAATGATCCAATACTCCAAAATAGGCTCTTGCAGCATCTCCTTCTATCCCTCTTAGCTTTTCTTCGTTGTCGCATTCATATGCTTTCAATGCCAGTTTTTTCAATTTGTATATCGCTTTATCAAGCCTCTCTTTCATCCTATCAGGATAATCTCTTTTTGCTCTTTTGAGTATCTGTCGCGAATTTAGTAATTTAGCCGAAACAAACCTTGTTGATAGATTTATCGAATCATTATTGTTAAAATATATCCTATACTGCTGTCTCCGAAGCAAAATATTCCCCGTTTGAGAGCCTTCCACTCTTGCCATAAATTTACCATAAGGGTTCATAAATGACATAGTAATACCAAGCCTTGAACATAGTGCCATGGCAGCTGGGCTTGCTCCTGGATATCCAAATTGAATCAAGCCTTCAAGGTTATGAGCGGGCAGTTTAACAATATTACCATCTGTTCTAATCTTTAAAGCTTCTCCTTCACACATGATATACGCATCCGGACTAGTTACATACAACACATTCTTTAATTTTCTCATTGTACCCCTTTCATTCAGTACGCAATATTCTACCCCAGTAATTATCTGCTTTGTTCTTTGTAATGTTAGGCTGACAAATATCTATCATAGAGCAGCTTTTACATGAAACTGTATATTGGGACTCAGGAGTAACTCCAGCATTAAATAATCTCATTGCCAATCGACAAGTTTCAAATGCTTTGCCTTTTAAATCTTTATTGATTTTCACTACTTCGCGTCGCCTCGGCTTTCCATAATAAATCGCTCCTTCGGGAATACTCACATTATGCATTTCTTCAAGACAGATGCATTGAACACACAATTGAAGTCTGTCGCAATCGTTTACTTTTGACTTTCCATGTTTATATTCGACAGGATACGGTATATATTTACCGTTTCTTTTTGACAATTTCACTCCATCATCTGACAAATGATATTCTACAACATCCGCTACCCCAAACACCTTCAGCTTGTAAGATGATAAGCGCAGACCCCTTGTAATTAAAACATCTCCTTTGATATCCCAAATATTTTCATTGTGTACCCTTTTATGCATCAATCTTCCACTTGCAGTCAAATAACTTTCATTCCACTGTTTCTCCATATAAATCAAAGCAAACTGTCTTGGACAAAATGCATAATGCTGTATTGCCGATATAGGCAAATAATCATCCGGATACATTACATTCCTTCAATTATTTCTACATTCAAGCCTTCAAGATTTTCAACAAAAATTTCAACTTCATCAAAATTTTTAATGTCTTTTACATTTGCTTTGATATTCAATGACCTATGCACCTTCGCCGATGAATACTGTCCTGCTTTTGAATTGTGTTCCCACCAATACACATTTCTCACTTCCATGCTTCCTTCAGGCCTAGCGGACGATGCATCACTATAGAATAGATTTACTAATGCCTCTTTAAGAGCTTTTGCATCTTCTTCATCGAATCCCGTTTTTTCAGCCAACTGCGGACTTATGCTTCCATAAAACACATACACACCGTAATCCACTCTATGCTTCATCCCCATGGTATCGGATGCTTTTCCTCCCTTTTTATCCTCGGAATTCACACTTTTTGTGATCTGCATACTTGATACATCAATTGGATTTACGCTTACTGCAGTATGAATGCTAACCGGGCCTCTGATTCCCAAAGATAAACTATCCCCTTTAAATGCAAACAATTGACCAAAACTTCTAACATCCAACCATTTTTGGCAAGACAATTCTCTAAGTTCTTCCACCGTTTTATAAGCACCCAATGATTCTTTTTTTCTTTCAGCCAAACTTCTATACTCATCGACTTTAATATCGTTTGACTGAACAAAAATGTCATGTCCATTATACATCCATACATTTCTAATCTTTCTCTTAATACAAACATCTGACACTTCTCCATATCCATCATAATCAATTCTTGGTCGATTGCCATTAAGCGGATCCCCATTAGGATTGGCATTCTTAACTGTAAATATTACTGCAAAATCCACCTTATTTTTAATACTCATTTTATTCTTCCTCCTTTTGTCCATTATTCCTTTTGGCTTCATCTATAAAATAATTGTGTTGACAATAATAGCCAAGCAAAAACTCTCCGCTTAGAGGACTATCATTCATAAAATCTTCCGCTTCGAAAAGATCCATTATACTCTCAATTTCCCGATAGTATTTGGATGCTCTGCCGCCAAGCTTTTGTTTGTAGGGAACCAATGCCATTTCAATGCTTCTGTATGTGCTGAAAGGCCTGTCTGCAAATCTTTGCATAAGCCTTTGCGCATTTGTGGACCTATCACCATTTTCTGATGAAATAGCCCATTTTTCCAAATCATCCGCAATTGAAAGAAGTCTACCGTACAAATAATCCCTTGATTTTCTGTTCCTTTGCAATGCCACAGTATATCCCTCACTTTCATTTTGTTTGTTGTAAATTGCACATGCAATTGTCAACAATTTATTGAATTCAAAATAATTCAAGGCACTTCTTTTCTTGATACGATTAAACATCGAATAAAAAATATCATTTGGAAGTCGCCTCCCATCAATGATGCATGGAATCAATCTTTCTATGGCTGCAGCTTTCTGCTTGTCGCTCGCCTTACTTCCGTACATAGCGTCAGCTATATCTTTTAAAGAAGGGGCCCCATAAAATGACAACACTTTTTTGTCTTGTTTTCTATAGGTATGCCTCCAAACACATGTTTTATGCCATTCGACTATTTTCCCCAAAAATTCGCTGCTTTTTAAATGCCTGTAAAAAACCACCGCTAATCTGCCTGGAGTAGCGGAATCCAATATTACTGTATAAATATCTGAACTGTCCCCTAATTGTTGTTTGTAACCCAAAATATATGAATTAAAACGGTTTGCAAAATTCTCTCTGGTATCATAGCAACTTTCACCATATATACCATTAAATTCCGCGTCCCAGTCTTCCGATTTTTCCATCATTGTAAAAGTATCTTCAGTCAATCTTGGAATATCGAGACCATCCACCGACCAAGACAGAATTACCTTATCTCCAAAATTTCTTCCTTGCTTTGAAATTAGCCAAATCAAAGCATTGTGCATCTTTTGCGAAACTTCCACGCCAATGCCACACGCTTGTGCAGCGTCTTTGAAAATATTCCCCCTGTATGTAAAATTCTTATCATCATTTGATGAAATTATTTTAGCTCCATCACCCGTATGTCTTATCTTCTTAGCGTGGGATTTTGCCATAACCATCGGCTTTCCTTCTATATAACAAATATTCTTATCACTTCCCGCTTGAAGACTCTGTTGAAAACCAATCCATTTTTCCCAAAGCTCTTTACTTTGCCATGTTTTAGAAATCGGCTTCTCGTCCGAAAAAACAATGAACCGAACCATATGATTGATTTCTTTCTTGATTTTTGCATATATTTTTTTATCATGTTTTTTTTCCCCATTTAATCCTTTTCTAAATTCTTCAACATTTTCCATTGATACAACCCCAGCCTTTGCCATGTCTGAAATAACATCATTATTCGAAACATATTGATATACAGCTCTAACCATAGAATTCGTATACCGGGAATTTATCCATTCTTTCAACTGATTAATATATAATTTATGGTTTTCAGCTACCGTTGGAATGTATCTACTGTAGTCACGAGCAACGTATTGGGTATTATCGTTTAGACCATGCGGATGTGGTGCCCGTGTTCTGGCATTTGAGCTATCTACGGTACAAGGCAATATTGTATTCTCCTTTGAAGTCAAATCTTGTATATCAATCAATTCACCTGCTTGATTGATTGAAATTTCGACGTCAAATACGGCCGTAGTATGGTACAAGGGAAGCAATGGCCGTTTTTTCTCATATATCTGCCCTATCTCGTCTCCGCTGTTTTCATATGTTTTGTACAGCGCACTATGCCAACTCATAGTTTCACCTCCTCATCATTACCAAAAATTCCACGTTCAGAAAGTCCCGATGTTATTACTGGATTATAATTCATATCCCTCACATCCCGTATAATGTTGCATTCCTCCGGTCTCGAAAAATTTATCACGCCATTTTTCATTAGAGGACTCCAAAGCCGTACTTTTAACTTGTCTTTTCCTGTTTCGCTTGGATAATCAAAACCATGAACCATAATTCCAAATGACATTGATCCAGCTGAATCGTATTCCCCTTTGCCTTCACCAAATTCACACGTCTCCACATATCCCTGACATTCCCTTGTTCCAAGGAAAATGTCTCTCCGGCCCCCTCTCTCAAGCATCCGCTTCGCAATAAAAAAATGTTTGTTTTCATTCCTGTCGGCAACTAAATCTTCCCGCAATTCATTCCATTCGAAATGTGCCTTTACTTGGTATTCCACATCCGACAAATATGAATAAATGGAAAGCGCATTTCCACCCTCCGAATACTTCATCGGCTTAACACCCTGAGACTGTGTTCTAATTCTTTTCATTATCCTGACGCTATCGATATACCATTTGATTGTCGGCTTCCAGTAAATACTTTCGGTTATTCCCTTCAATGCCTGGTATGTGGGTATTTGATACGAACATTTCTCTCCTCCTATTTTTGTAACCGGATCCGTGAAAAGAGCATATCTTCCATATACTCTGTAACAAATAACATTATCCATAACTACCTCCTTATATTTGTAATTTGTTAGTAATCGAAGCTATATATTTAAATAATTATTTTTACCTTTACATAAGCCTACGGTATCGTCATATAAGCTTTTACACAAATAGTAAACATCCAAATTTTCATTGACTTTGTATACCCCATTATCCAATAATTCTTCAAACGAATGCGGAAAAATATTTATACTGTAGCTCTGTGCCTGTCTGAGCAAAGCCGATATTTCCCGAGGATTTTCTTCACTTATCAATCTATTTATCAGTTTTTCCCCTTTTCCGTGCTGTACTATTACTCCTTTAGCTGCACTATCAATCACATTAAATATTTTGCCTGCCGTCATGAATGCTTGAGTCATTTTCGGGCTAAATGTTCTTCCATTTTCGTTAATGTACTGCATCACATTCTTCTTGTTTATTGATAAGAGTTCGAACAAAGTACTGTTCGAATTGCCGGAAATATACTCAAAATGCTTAGTATTTGATCCGCATAAATCACAATATAGAAATTCAAAATATTTGCTGATTGCTTTATTGCCAAGCAGATTATTTTCAAGTTTTTCCGGTTCCGTTTTATACATATCCAATACGCGAGTCGCAGAATGCTGGCCTCTTTTTATATCCTGCAATCTCGAAAGATTCTCAAATTTTAAGTTAACTATATGAACTTTCCCAAAATCCTTCATTTCCCCGTTTCTATTGCACCGTCCCGCTGCCTGTGCTATGGAATCCAGTCCAGCCAAACTCCGTATTACACAACCAAAGTCAATATCTACTCCTGCCTCAATCAACTGTGTGCTTATGCATATAATTTTTTTTGTATTTCCTCTAAGCTTTCTTTTCATTTTTTTTATAACGCTCTTCCTATGTTCTGGATACATATTGGTGCTTAAGTAAACGGATTCACATTCATCATTGTACCTAATCAATTCATACAAGGCATTTGCACATGACTTTGTATTGACAATAATCAACACGCTCTTTACCTCTTCATCCAACGCCAATTGAATAATCTCTTCATTTGTCCATTTTTCCAATTTCCTCTTGTCTATAAGCTCTACACGTTTCAACCTTTCTGATAATTTCTCTTTTGCGGAGATTATATTATTTTGCGCAACTATTTCAAGAGATCTGTTTATACCATCCCTATCTGTAGGAACATCATTCAAAAGAGGTTGTGTCGCAGTGCAAAGAACTACTGTTGATTTACCGATTTTCGTGATGAACCTAATGAATTCGTTGAACATATATATGCACTTGCCTGGTATGCATTGCACTTCATCAAATATAATTACACTATTAGCAAGATTATGCATTCTTCTGTTCGATCGGATATTACCTGAAAAAACACTTTCCAAGAACTGCACCATTGTTGTGAAAACTATGGGCGCATCCCAGCTCTGCATCAGCAATTTTGTTTTTTCGGTCTCTTCAACCGAAAGGTTTGAATGGCACTCAAGCACTATACCGCCCTCATTGTCTTTTTCCAAAATTTTACGAACAACGGATGCATTTTGCTCGATTATCGAAGTATAAGGTAAAACATATATTATTCTGTCCATATCATTCCTTTGTACATGATTTAATGCAAATCTCAAAGTCGACAAGGTTTTTCCTCCCCCTGTCGGAACGTTTAACACCAGTGTTTTCCCCTTATCCACATTTGCCGCTTCAAAGCATTTTCGTGAAATTTCGCTTCGCATTTCATTGATTGGCGTATCTTTTTTGAAACCTTTTATATGCTTTTCAAATTGAATACTCAAATGTAACCAGTTTGTTTTATTCGGCAAAGAGTCTTCAAAAGACTCGTCATTCATGAAAGCCGCTGTAGCATTTCTGTCCGCATCACAAAGAGATGAAAAAATAAATTTTGTTAGTAAAGCCAGCATGAATTGCAGGCCTCTTTTATCATTGCTTGAAACGGTATTTGAGTGAATATCATCATATATAGCTTTGAATTCGTCCAGTAGATTTGTGCTATTTACGAGTTCATCAATTTTATCAGATATTTCGCTTTCCAAAACATTCATCACTTTTTCATAACATATATCCTTCTTAATACGTTTTTCATAATATGATGAAAATGCTCCGTCATCATTAATATAATTAATCAGACCTGTATGATGAGACATACAAACCTCTGCCAATATTTTTTTTAAACACGTTGGAATGTCGATTTTATTGATGAATTGACCACTCATTGTCGAATGGTCATTTCCATATCGATTCTTGTATTTATATAATTCTTCAGGCAAAATACCATTTTCTTGTAAAATATATGCTGTAAAACCCAAGTCTGCTTTCCCTATGTCATGAACAAAACCTGCGAATTCTCCCAATGCACCAATATCGAGTTTTTTACAATATTTTTCAGCTAAAATCGAGGTTTTTTCAAGATGTTCAAACAATGATTCAATTTTTTTATTTCCATTATGTACGTGCCCGATATTCATTTCTATATTTTTCACCTCTACTTATATTTGTGTCCAACTTTACATTTATGCTAATCATATCATAAATACCATATTTTGTATTCCTTGGCAATTGTTAATATTTGTTATATTTTATCACTTATTGCGGACATATATTGTCACAATAAAAAATCATGTCTATCTTTTTCTACTCTAAAAAATTTAAAATTACACCAATGCAATTTCATGTTTATGTGCTTATTTTCTAACTATTATAAAAAAATTGGAGCCTTTTTTCATTTTAAGCTATATATCCTTTCTGCTAGCCTGGGTTACTGTTGGCTTTGTAAAAATACCGGCTGAAGCCAAACTTTTAGGCGGACGTTTCACTCTAATAAGGAACGTTTTGAGTCTTGCGCTTTCAATGCTTGTATCAATTACAACCATTTGAATTACAGGAGAAATCAACTGATGGAAAAAACAAAGGGTAAAAAAAGAACAAGAGGAGAATATGAATTTTTCTATCTTTACTACTTGCCCTATATACCGCTCTATATTTTGTCTATTCCAAAAGAAGCTGAATGCTCTGGACTATGCGGCAAAACTTTTTGCAGACATTGATCAAATACTCTTAGCCGTTTTATTTTTTAAACAAGGGAGTGAGCAATGGCTCAGTAGCTGTTTTTCTTTATACGCGCGGCATAAAGCTTTCTCTTTTGCCAATGCTGGCAGTATGTTTCGGTTTTAAATACATGTTGGCACTTACAATCGCAATGTTTTTTCTCATTCATGCAAGGCATTCTGGTCGATGTTTTTATGGGTAAATCCTCAAAACTCTCAGAATAAGCCTTATCACCTTAAAAAATCAAACAAAAAAATCTTGCCCGAAGGCAAGTTTTTTTATCTCCATACAACACCATAATTTTTAGGGCTTTTGGGTTTTTCCTTGAATGAAAACCCATCCACATCGTCAATGTGGCAAAACCACATGCCTATTTTCTCCTTGACATTGTTGTACATTATTTCGGCATTGCTGAGGTATACATATTCGCAAATGCGATTTTCTTCTTTCCCCTTTCTCTCCAAATTCTTGAAAATGGATTTTAGTGAGCTTTTGTTGATTTCGTTTATACTTGTGTTTTCTCTGATCAAAGAAAGATATTCATCCGCGCTTATAAGGTTCCCCTTGATTATCAATCCTTTGTTGTTTATTGTGATAAACAAATCCGTCAGTCTGCCTTCTTTTCCGTTTATGGCTTTATTAATTTGGTAAATAAAATCACGACCCATGTAAAAACCCCCAATACAATTATATATAGGATTTCTACAGCAATTACCATATTCCTTCTTGTTTTAGAATATTGTTCCAATTTAATATCTATATATTGTTTTCAAAGTCTTTAAAAACTTCACTTGAAAAACTTGCCGCAGTTATTAAATCACAATGTTTCTTCCCTTTGCAGCAATTCCGTGAACAGGTCGACTATGTCCGGATCAAACTGACTTCCGGAACAAAGTTTCAATTCTTTAATAGCTTTTTCTTTTCCAATAGCTTCTCTGTAAGGTCTGTCGCTTGTCATTGCGTCATAAGCATCCACTACTGACAGAATTCTGCACTCTTTGGGTATTTCCTGACCCTTTAATCCGAAGGGATAACCTGATCCGTCAAACCATTCGTGATGCTTGTGTATTAAATCCGCCACGTGCTCCAGGTCAGGCATGGATTTGGCTATCCTGTAGCCTATTTCGGAATGCTTTTTCATCTCTTCAAATTCCGACGCCGTGAGCGCTCCTGGCTTTAGCAGTATTTTGTCCCTTATGCCTATCTTTCCTATATCGTGGAATTTTGCCAAAAAAGCCAGGCTGTTGATTGTGCTTTCTCTGAATCCAAGACTTTTGCCTATTTCAACGCAATAATTCTCAAGCCTTTTGGCATGGGCTTCAGTCTCAAAGCTCCTCGCCTCAAGCATATTTGTCAGCAGAGAGATATCTCCTTTGTTTCTTGTGTATCTGTGGTTGGTTTTTTCCCTGTACATCTCGTCATCAGCAAATTTGTAAAGCTGCCTCATGCTTTCACCGTCGACATGCCTGAGAGCATAGCCTATTGACAGGCTGGTCGGGACAAAGGCATATTTGACATTTTTATCCTTCAAGTCGTCTTTTATCTTCTGTTTCAATTCTTCCAATTGGCTAAGTGTCGCATCCGGCAAAATAATCGAGAATTCATCTCCTCCAATTCTGGACAATACAGCCCCTTCCGGCAAATTGGTCTTCAATATTTCTGAAACCAGCTTTAGATATTCGTCGCCCGACACATGTCCTAAAATATCGTTGTACAATTTCAAGGCATCCACATCGCAAACCAAAACAGCAAAATCCCCTTTTCCCTTTTCCATCTTGTCAAGTTCTCTTTCAAAATAATTGCGGTTGTGGATTCCTGTCAAGGAGTCCTTTATGCCCAATTCATACAGCTTTTTTTTAGAAAGATTCAATTCGGTAATATCCCTTGTCACAACCAAAATCAATTCTTCATTTATCCACGAAAGCCGGATTTCATACTGCAAATCATGACCCATCTCTTCCAGGTTGCATTCGAAATTCATTGACGTTCTCAAATCGGTTTCATTTATTTCGCCTTCAAAATTGATTGAACGACCCTTTTCTATGAATTCCTCAAGCTTGCTCCTGTATAATTTTGCCAATCCAGGCGGAAAAACTTCCTGCAATGATTTTTCGCCGAATTCCATTCCGGTAAATACCTTTGCCTTTTCAATCTCTATCATGTTTTCAACAAAAATGCCTTCGCTGTTTATAACAAACATCATGTCTGGAATAGCGTCTATTACGGCCTCCAGTCTTTCGGCCAATTCTTTCTTGTCGGCAAGCACTGCTTCAAGTTTTTTTGTCTTTTGGCGAACCTGCTTTCTTGAATATAGACTTGCGCCAAAGCTCAAAAACAGAAGCAAAAGCAATCCCATCGAAAAAATAAATATGAGGGCCTTTGTTTTTTCGCTTATACCGGTGCTTTTGCCTTCCCATTTTTCATATATTTCATCCAGCTCGGAGTCTTCCACTAAATTGAATCCGAAATTTATGAAGGTCAAAAGCTTTGTGTCGCCTTTCTTTATCGCCCTGTAGAATTGGTTGGAGTAAATGGGTTCCGTGTGCCTGAATTCTTCCTGAATGTCATTTTTGTACAAGAAGTAGCGGGCAGGAATATCATCCATTAGAAACATTGCCACTTGTCCTCTGCCTGCCGCCTCTACAATGTCTTCGTAGCTTTCGTACTGTAGAATATTGTCCAGGCCTTTTTCTTTCATTACTTCTACAGAATAACCGCCTCTTTTGGTTGCAACAGTAAAGGCCTTGGCCGATTCAATATCATTTATTCCCGATATATTCTTGTGAAAATACAGGGACGTCTCTATGTTTGCATAGGGCATGGTGAAGTCATATAATTTTGTCCTTGTATCGCTTTTGAACATAGTATCTATTACATCGTATTCTCCTCTTTGCATTGTTTCCTGGGCAAGGCCCCAGTCCATTCCGTCAATTTCAACTTCTCTTCCTGTCTTTTCTTCAAACAACCTCCACATGTCGACGCTTATGCCAACCAATTCCCCCTGGTCATTCCTAAAAGCAAATGGAGGATAATTGTCGTCCATTACAATTTTTAAAGCCTCCCCGGCTGCATGCGCCGGCAAAATCGTTGCCGAAAATATTAAAACTGCCATAATAATCACTGATGATATTTTTTTCATTTCAAGCCCTTTCTTGTCAATTTCCGGCAAAAAACCACTTTGGCCTGTCACAACAATCATTTCACCCTTATGAATGCTTTGCGGCTATTAATAAAAAACATCCCCTTGCCAGATAGAATCATGCGCATCTTCCTCACATGCATGATATAATAATACACTATTCATACTTGCCTGTCATTCCCTGGCAAGCCTTTTATAGCCTTCTATTTGTTTTGCCGAAACGTTCCATGGTGCATATTAATTATTTTTTAATCATTCAAATGTTTATATGCTTTGATTTTCAAATCGTTTTCATCTCCTTTACCGATTTTTTGGATATTTTATCATTATTAAGGTATACTTGAGTTAATATTATCTAATTGACCGGAGGTGTCGAGATTGGCTGAATTCTTAAAAAACATGCAAAAAATTGATACAGGCGACCACACAGTCCTTCTATACAAGGACGAGAATATAGAAAATTTAGTGGCCGCTTTCATTAAGGCAAGTCTTGACCGAAAGGAAAGATGCATGTATGTAAAAGGCGACACCGACACCGAAAAAATGCTGGTTAGTCTTTCCGGTCTTCTTGATACAGAAAAAGCCATTGAAGAAGGCTCCCTTTCCATAATGGAAAGGTCAGAGGCCTATTCCAAAGACGGACTATTCGTGCCGGATAAAATGGTCGACCTTCTGAAAAGCGAAGTCCAAAATGCCCTTAAGGACGGTTACTCGGGACTTTCTGTCACCGGAGAACTCAGTTGGGTGCTGGACTACCAAGACGGAAGGGAAAGAATAATTGAATACGAATGGAAACTAAACGATAGGGTTTTCGACGATTACCCTGTTACCGCCTTATGCCGATACAATATAAACAGATTCAACCCAAGCATGATAAAGAGCATAATAGAGCTCCATCCATTCATAATATATGACGGGAAAATAAACGAAAACCCCTACTATGTCGAACCTGAAGGCTACCGCGACAACAAAATCGAGGAATATGAAGTCAAGTCCTGGCTTAAAAACATCAACAACCTGACAAAAACCAGGAGCAAGTTTATTAACAAAATGGAGAAGAAAGAAAACGAATATCAAGACTTGTTTAACCGTATAAAGGACGCAATATCCATTTCCGAATTAGACAAAAACAAAAAGCAATTGATTTTAAAAAACGCAAACAAAGCATCCGAGGCCCTCAGCGGCTACACATTGGATGAACTCATAGGCGCAAACATCTCTACTTTTGACGGCAAGAAAGGACTATACGAATGGGCCAGCAAGGTACCCGACGGTTTCGAAAGCACTTTTGAATCGGAAATAATTCGAAAGGACGGCGAAAGCAGATCTGTTGAAGTAAGTGCCAAGCTTTACGAGGAAAACAAAAAAAAATATGTCCTCTCCGTTGCAAAGGACATTTCTATGAAAAAACGCTATGTGGAGGACATACTTGTTACGGTAATGAATTTCCTTGAAATACACGACAACTATACAAAGGGGCACAGCGAAAAAGTTGCAGTTCTTGTAAAGAAAACCGCAGAGGCCATGGAGCTTCCCTCTGAAAAAATCAATGAAACTTATCTTACAGGTTTGGTGCATGATATAGGCAAGATGTTGATTTCTGAAGAGATTCTAAACAAACCAGATGAACTGAGCAATGAAGAGTATGGCAAAATTAAAAAACATCCTGAATGGGCATACGAAGCGATTATAAAAAATGAGGCATTAAGTGAAATTGCCAAAAATGCAAAGCACCATCATGAGAGATGGGACGGAAAAGGCTACCCGGACGGCCTGTCAGGCAATGATATACCTCTCATTTCACAAATACTTATTGTTGCGGATTCATACGATGCAATGACTTCACAAAGAGCATACAGAGACGCCTTGACAAAGAAGGAAGCCATCGATGAATTGAAGAGATGCAGGGGAAGCCAATTCCCACCAGACATTGTAGACATATTCATTGAAAAAGTATTGCAGTAAAACTTTTCGGGATCGGCAATATGCAAGGCTTGGGTTTGGATTTTTCACCATTTTTTTGTTTTAAATATTTTGCCTGATAAGGCATTGCCTTAAAAAGAGCCTCAAGCGTTTCCACGCTTGAGGCTCTTTCGATTTTTTTAAATAATTTCTATTAAAAGTAGTTTCAACCCTCTGTTTTTCAAACTCCCCTGCTAAAATTCTTTTGTTTTATCTTTAGGGTTCCATGATGAGCAAAACATTGACCGAAAGGATTATTTTAAACCTTCACATGAATTGTTCCCCAAGAATAAACAGGCAGCAGCTATGTGATTATTTTAATGCTTTGTATGAAGTCGGCGTTGACAATCTCCTTGCCTTTTCTTGTTTCAATTTCAATCCAATTTTCATTGATTTCAATTATTGTTCCTACTACACTTGTTCCCAAAGCACCGGTAGTTATCTTGCAGCGCCTGCCCTTGTGCTTTTCAATTATTTCGTTTGTCAATGCCGACAGCCCCTTTCTTTTTTTTATTTTCATAATAATCATCTGCCTTATCCTTTTTTGCCTTGGAAGAAGAATAAAAAACACCATAAAAAGCGGCAGATATATTGCTATCCATGTTGATGAATCCAAGAGCCACCACCTCTTTTTCGAGTATCAATTCCAAAATCCAGTTCCATTTATTGTATTTATCAGTATACCACAATATTCCGCAAGAATAATCGAACAAATGCAAAACGCCTTCACCATGATTTTTCTTTATGCCGCTTTTCTAGCTGCCCGTTTAATCCAGGCAGCATAGGGTAGATAATCAAATGCATATAGTCAGGAATATCTATTTCGAAAGGAGTGTTGAAATGAGCAATGGAAAATGTCCTGTAACAGGCGCTACAGGCAAAAGCAAGATTGGCGGAAACTCCATCCGGGAATGGTGGCCAAACCAACTCAACCTCAAAATTCTGGAGCAGAATTCAAACAAGATAAACCCTATGGACGAGGATTTCAACTATAGCGACGAATTCAACAAATTGGACTATTGGCAGCTCAAGCAGGATCTCTACGACCTTATGACAGACTCTAAGGACTGGTGGCCCGCCGACTACGGACACTATGGAGGTCTTTTCATAAGGATGGCTTGGCACAGCGCAGGAACCTACAGAAAGGGCGACGGACGTGGAGGCGCTGTGACTGGAAACCAAAGATTTGCGCCTCTTAACAGCTGGCCCGACAAAGCAAACCTCGACAAGGCCAGGCGACTCCTTTGGCCCATAAAGAAAAAATACGTAGAAGCCATTTCCTGGGCCGACCTGATGATTCTTGCCGGAAACTGCGCACTGGAATCAATGGGTTTTAAAACCTTTGGTTTCGGTGGAGGCCGCGAGGACATATGGGAACCGGAAGAAGACATAAACTGGGGCGAGGAGACCGAGTGGCTGGGCGAAAAACGCTACTCTGAAGGCCGCAAACTTGAAAACCCCCTTGCCGCAGTTCAGATGGGCCTTATATATGTAAATCCGGAGGGGCCCGACGGAGTCCCCAACGCTTTGGCTTCGGCAAAGGATGTAAGGGAAACCTTCGCCCGAATGGCTATGAACGACGAGGAAACGGTCGCCCTGATTGCCGGCGGCCACACCTTCGGCAAATGCCACGGAGCCTCAAGCCCCAAGCATGTAGGTCCTGAGCCCGAGGGCGCAGAGCTTGAAGACATGGGACTGGGCTGGATTAGCGGATACGGCACAGGCAAGGGAGACGACACCATAACAAGCGGCATAGAAGGTCCCTGGAACCCTACTCCTACCAAGTGGGACATGGGCTACTTCGACACCTTGTTTGGATACGACTGGAATCTTGAAAAAAGTCCAGCAGGAGCATGGCAGTGGGTCCCTTCCGATCCTTCGGCCCACAACATTCCTTCTGCGCATGGAACAGGCAAGCAGCCTCCCATAATGACCACGGCAGACATTTCGCTCAGGATGGACCCGGTATACAAACCAATCGCAAAGAGATACCATGAACATCCCCAAGAATTCGCGGACGCCTTTGCAAAAGCTTGGTTCAAGCTTACCCACAGGGATATGGGTCCCCTGTCTCGTTATCTGGGACCAGAAGTTCCAGATGAAAAGCTTATTTGGCAGGATCCGATTTTGTCACCCGACCACCAGCTCGTTGACGAAAACGACATCGAAAACCTAAAGGCCGAGCTTCTTGGCTCCGGTCTGTCGGTTTCCCAGCTTGTTCAAACTGCATGGGCCTCGGCTTCCACCTTCAGAGGATCGGACTTCCGCGGAGGAGCCAACGGAGCAAGAATAAGGCTGGCCCCCCAGAAGGACTGGGAAGTCAATATGCCGGATGAACTTTCAAAAATAATTGCGGTCATTGAAACTGTGCAGGATACATTCAACAGCTCTCAAAGCAGCGGGAAAAGAATTTCTCTGGCCGACCTCATAGTCCTTGGCGGCTGCGCCGCTATAGAGAAGGCAGCCGGAGAAGCCGGGCAGAAAATAAGCCTACCCTTTGCACCGGGCAGGACCGACGCCTCCCAGGAGCATACGGCCGCCGATTCCTTTTCGGATCTTGAACCCTTTGCTGACGGCTTCAGAAACTACCAGAAGCAGAAATACTCTGTTTGTCCTGAGGAGCTTTTGATCGACAAGGCTCAACTACTTAAGCTGACGGCCCCCGAAATGACAGTTCTCGTTGGAGGTTTGAGGGTTTTGGGATGCAACTACGGGCATTCTCCATTCGGCGTATTAACCAAAAGGCCCGGAATCCTTGCAAACGACTTTTTTGTCAATGTGCTCGACATGGAAATCGAGTGGAAGCCGACAAATGAAGACCAAGACATATACCAAGGAATAGACCGCAAGAGCGGAGATCGCAAGTGGATGGCAACTCGCGTAGACCTTGCTTTCGGATCAAACTCCCAACTCAGGGCCTTGTCCGAGGTGTATGCAAGCGACGACGCCATGGAAAAATTCACGCGCGACTTTGTAAAGGCATGGTGCAAGGTAATGAATGCAGACCGCTTCGACTTGAAAAGAAAATAATCCCCGGACCGCATGACTGAAATCCATTGGGTAAAAAAAACGGACATCCCAGCCAATCCGGGATGTCCGCTCTTGCTTTTTTTATCTACATATTTATGATGTTTCCTCCAAGCGCTTTTGCGGTTTCAGGACTGCAGGTAGTGAATACCACCTGGTGGTCTTTAGAGAAATCCTTGATAAGTTTTACCGCCCTGTCCTTTCTAAGAGGGTCCATGTCGACCAGGCAATCGTCAAGTACAAGAAAACCCTTCTCCCCCCTGAGTATACTCTCAAGTATTGCAAGTCTGAGCGCAAGCGCTACCGAGTCGTATGTCCCCGATGAAAGCAGTTCCACCGGCATGAGAGTTTCAGAGTCATTGCTTATGGCAAAGTCGAGATCGTCATTTATTGCGGACACCTTGTAGACATCGTTTGTCAAAACTGAAAGATACCTCGAAAACGTCTCCATGACCGGCTTGAAAGAATCCTCGTCCATGCTGATTTTAGTTGATTCGAACGCGCTTTTGATTTCAATCATTTTTTTTGCCCTTGAAAGACTTTTTTCAAATTTTTTTTCCTCTTCCCCGTAGATGATTGACAATTCTTCGTATGTCAATTCGGGCTTTTCGCTTTCCAATTGATAGTATTTGTCCTTTAGCTTAAGTATTGAGGCCGTCTTTTCTTCAAGAGCTGTCCTTGTTTCAGAAAGTTGCCGCAAAAATTCCTCTGCCGATTCAAAGCCTTGGGGCAAAGGGGCGATTCTTTCCATTTGTTTTTCTATTTCCCCTGCTTCAATCTTAACATGCATGGTCCTGTCAAACAGTCCGTCCATGTCGCCATATGCTTCGGTCCATTTGGCTATGTCCCTTTCAGCCAAATCCTTTTCCGATTTGAGTTCAAGACTCTTATCATATAACTTCCCG
>Ga0102926_1000797_pt1 | contig 18746 bp, 17 predicted proteins | sample SalPonR1_A_D2_MG_FD_78173 | JGI IMG/M metagenome (GOLD analysis project Ga0102926, IMG submission 78173) | Salt pond soil microbial communities from South San Francisco under conditions of wetland restoration - Salt Pond MetaG R1_A_D2_MG | ecosystem: Environmental > Aquatic > Marine > Intertidal...
AACTACCAGCACTTTTTTTACTCGCTAATAACTTTAAACTTTCTAATTCAATATTTTTTTCGCTAATTACGTTAAGCATTTCCTGTCCAACAACACCTGTTGCTCCTAAAATTCCCAGTCTTATTTTTGTCATATCTTCCTCCTGAATTTATTATTATTTTGACATTATACCATAAAAATTTAAGAAATCAAGAGCTCTTGTATCTATTTTGTATACGGCTGTGTTTTAATTTAATACATATTCAAAGTGTATAATATTATCTTTTTAGATAAAAAAATACTGCAGTTATTCAGCTGCAGTATCTTCACTTACATTATTTTCTAAATTAATTTTTACCTTCCATACACCTTTCTCTTTAATAGTATTCCATGTATCTTGATTATTTTCTATATACTCGGCTTCTTCTCCTTCGTTCTCGGAAACTACCTCATATTTATAGGATAGATTAACTTCAGCCTTGTCTTCTCCAATCATATTATAATCCTCTACCTCATAGTTAATAAGAGAAAGATTTTGTGATTTATACTTATCATAAAATTCTTTGAAGTTATGAACTCTATCACCTATTGGTGTAAGTAGGTAAACCATACTAATCATATCGTTTCTTTCAGCTTTTAGGTACTCAGCTACAGCATCTGCCGGAGTTCGTCCTACATAGTCTTTATCTCCAGTATCAAGAGGATAGGAAGTAGCTTTTTCCTCTTCAGATGGGAAGAATATTCTTGGGTCGTAGGTGTTTCCAGGTGCCCATATTAAATATTCATTTACGCCTAACTCTTTTGATGCAATAATTTGTTCTCTTATTTTACTTGGACTGTAGTATATATGTCCTTCGACCCATCCTGCGGTAAATCCTTGGATCCAAGGTCTTATAATAGAGTCCTCTTTTACAGATGCATTTTTTTCTATAGCTTCTTCCATAGCACCTTTTAATACACCGTATGGATGTGCATCAGGCACTTCATATCCATACCACCATTCTCCGTAGTGGCTTGGATATACCATAGGACACATATAATCTACATAAGGTGCCATTTCAATCCAGCTTTGTCCAATATCTTCCGGCCAATCATCCCAACTTCTTGTAATTAAACCAAAGACATCTGCTGCAGTAAAAACATTATAGTCTTCCAACTCATTTTCAGCATATTCTAAAAAATCTCCAATAGCTTCATCCTTTTCTCTTTCGTTTCTTCCGGGAAAGTGAGTTATGGGATTGTATACTCTAGCATTATCTGGAAATCTAACATAGTCAAATTGTATTTCATCAAAACCTTTTAGTGCCGCTTCTTTTGCTATAGCTATGTTGTAATTCCATACGTATTTATCAAAAGGGTTCACCCATGAGGTCCCGCTGTAATCTTTCCAAACGCCTCCATCTTTAAGTTGTATAGAATGATCGTGTTTTTGGGACGCAAAGTTTTCATCTTTAAAGGTTACGATACGAGCAATTGTATATATGTCATATTCTTTTAATTTTTTAAGAAGATTTTCAACCTCATTAATTCTTACTCCTCTATTTCCATTAACTTCCTCTACTATATCTAAACTGCTTTTATATGTCATAAGTCCGCTATCATCTTTTACATCTATAACAAAGGCATTTACTTCGGTTTCTAAAGCTAAAGCTACGGCTCTTTCAAATCTATTTATACCATCAATTATTGGTAGTAGCTCGTTAATTTTTTGTTGGTTACCTTCTCTTAATGCCTTTACATAAGCAGCATAGTTTTGAATGTCTTCATCATCTAAACTCATCCCCGCTGAACTTCCAGTCATAAATAAGCCTTTTGCTTCAACTTTTTCCTTAGAACTATCCTTGTTTTTAAATTCCTCAAAGGTCATCTCGGGTAATTTTATGTAAAATTCTCCTAAATCTTCTTTTCTTTTCTTCTCTAAATTTTTTAATTCTGTTAAATATTCTTCATAAGCTATCTGTGCTTTTTCTTCTTCTGATAGCTGCTCCTCTTCAGGTTCATTCGGTTCTTCCTCACCGTTTTCTACGGCTGGAGGAGTAGTTGTTTCTTCTCCTGGATTTGGCTCATTATCTTGGTTTGAGCAACCAGAAGAAATTATTAGTATTATAGTAATTAATATCAAAATTGCTTTTTTTATCATATAACTCTCCTTTAGCATTAATATGAAGATTATATCATATAATGATATGATTTTTGAATATTTTTATTCATGAATTAATAATTTTTCTAATTCTTCAAGGGTAATCTCAGCCTTGTGATTTTTATCATGATTTTGATATTCAACTATACCTTCTTCTGCTCTTCTACCTATAACAATAATTTCATTTAATCCTAACATTTCGCTTTCTTTAAACTTATGCCCTACTTTCATATTTCTGTCATCTAAAAGAGGATTTCTTCCAGCATTTTTAAGTTTGACATATATTTCTTCACTTAACATACATGCATCTTCATCATCTGGTTTCAATAAAAGTATTTGTGTATCCCAAGGGAGTAGTTTTGATAGGTTTTCTTCAGTTTCTTCTATAGATACTGAAATAATTTTATATAAATCTAGTGTATTTTCTATTTTATATGTTAATTTTTCTCTTCCTGTATTATCGATATATTTAATATCTGTAGTTTTATCACAAATTTCAGTATTATCTTTTAGTTCTCCTATTTTATAATAGTTATGAAGTTGTATTTTCGAACCGCATTTAGGACATAAGTCTTCTCCACCAGCTACTACCAAATCTCCACATATGCTGTTCTCAAAATCTCTATCGTAATTAATATTCTTCAAATGGTAGTCTTTTTCATTTGCTCCTGCAACACCATTTCGTATATATTCAACTTCTTCATCAACTATTAACTGACAGTTTTTTAAACCTATAGGGCCTACAAATCCTCCTATTGTTTCCATATACTCTAAATCTTCTTCTGCGGCTTGTTTTATTAAATTTTGATCGGTTTTTATAAGCTTAGCTAGTTTTTCCTTGCTTAATTCTCTATCTCCTCTTATAAATATTACGTAGTTATTATCCACTACTTTTATTAGGATCGCCTTTATTAACTTTTTAATATCAATTCCCGTAAATTTCTGCAAATCTTCAATAGTTTTTATGTTTGGTGTTTTAATTTTCTCTACTTCTAAAATTTCTTCATCCTGTCCAGATTTTTTAATGATTTCCATATAGTTAATATCAAAGTATTCGTTGCATTCGCTACAATAGGCTGATTTTTCTCTACCTTTTCTATTAGCCCATCCGTAAATTATTCCTTGAGAATCTTTGTTCTTTTTTGCAGCAATAGGCTTTATACCAAAGCTTTTCAGGAAATCTAAACTTTCTTTAGTATAATTCTTTATTTTTTCTTCGTAATTCTCCTGTGTTGAAACATAAAAAGATTTGTAAACTTCTGTTACCATTGAATTTAATAATTCTTCACTTGCTTTGTTATCATTAAAAGCTCTCTTCGTTATATAATAAAATTCTACAGGTAAATCCTTGTATGACTTTATAAAACTTTTTAGAAAATCTTCGTAAAGATATAAGTCCGGTCCAGATGTAAAATAAAATTTACCATCTATATCTTTCGAAACAAAAAATCCATTATCATCAAAATTATTTTTTAGATTAATAATAGGTATATCAATTTCTGAAAAATTATTTTTTGCTAATTTATCTTTTAATTCTTTTTTTACGTTATTTATTAAATGCATGCCAAAAGGAGTAAAAAAATATATTCCTTTACCATGTTTTTTTATTATTCCCAACTTTATAAGAAGCTGCCCGCTTCTTGATTCAATAGATTTAGGCAGCTCTTTTAACATACTTAAGTAACTATTTTTTAATTTCAATTTTATCACCTTTTTTAATATGATTTAGCTATATAAACCATATGTTTGGCTTCTTTATCACAAAAATGGCAAGTATCGTTAGTTTTTTCCTGTTCGAAAGGTATACACCTTATAGTTGCCCCTGTTTCTTCTTTTAATTTAGCTTCACATTCTTCGCTCCCGCACCACATTGCTTTTCCAAAACCTTTTTTGTCTTTTATATGTGCTTTGTACTCTTCATAATTTTTTACTTCAAAAGTATTATCATCTCTAAATTTCTTTGCCTTATTAAATAAATCCAACTGCATAGTCTCTAAAGTATTGGATACAGTTTCAGAAAAATCGTCTAAGGATATTTCTTCCTTATCTAATGTATCTCTCCTAACCATGATAGCTTTGTTGTTTTTTATATCTCTCGGTCCAATCTCAATTCTGATAGGATATCCTTTCATCTCATATTGATTAAATTTCCATCCCGGGGAATCTTTGCTATCATCGTCAAGTTCCACTCTGATTCCTTTTGCTTTAAGAGAATCATATAGTTCATTAGCCTTTTCAAGAACTCCTTCTTTTTTCATAGCAATTGGTATAATTACAACTTGGGTTGGTGCTACTCTTGGTGGTAGTACAAGTCCTCTATTGTCACTGTGCACCATTATTAATCCGCCTATTAGTCTCGTAGATATTCCCCATGATGTATGATATGGATGATGCTCTTTTCCGTCTCTGCCTAAGTATGTAATATCAAAGGCTTTTGTAAAGTGCTGACCTAAATTATGTGATGTTCCTGCTTGTAAAGCCTGTCCATCGTGCATCATAGCTTCCATAGTGTAGGTTGATTCTGCTCCAGCAAATTTTTCGCTTTCACTTTTTTTACCAGTTAATACAGGTATTGCAAGTAAGTCTTCTGCAACCTCTCTATATATATCCAGCATTTGTAGTGTTTCTTCCTGAGCTTCATCATTTGTCTCGTGAAGAGTGTGTCCTTCCTGCCATAAAAATTCTGATGTTCTTAAAAATGGTCTTGTTGATTTTTCCCATCTAACTACAGAACACCACTGATTATATAAATATGGTAAATCTCTATAGGAATTAAGCCATTTACTGTACATATTGCATATAATCGTTTCAGAGGTTGGTCTTATACATAATCTCTCTCCTAATTTTTCACTTCCTCCATGAGTAACCCATGCTACTTCAGGAGCAAATCCCTCTACGTGTTCTTTTTCCTTGTTCAGTAAGCTCTCAGGTATTAATAAAGGAAAGTAGCAGTTTTTATGCCCCGTTTCCTTGAAACGTCTATCTGCAAATTCCTGTATTTTTTCCCATAAAGCATAACCATAAGGTCTGATCACCATAAACCCTTTAACCGGTGAGTAATCTACTAATTCATTTTTTATTATGATATCTGTATACCATCTAGCAAAATCTTCTTCCATTGGTGTTATTTCTTTTACAAAATTTTTGTTTTTTCCCATGACTTTCTCCTTTAATTTTAGTATAAAAAAACCACCTCTATCAAGAGGCGGATATCCGCGGTACCACTCTAGTTACTCTTTTACAAGTCACTCTAAGTTATATCGGTACTACCGTTCAGGTTTTCCTGAAAGCTCAAAGTTAGGTTCGATATTACATCGGTCGGAAAATTCTCAGCATCATTTCCTCTCTGAAGACATATAATATTTACTATTCTTTTCAAAGCCTTTATATTCATTTAATAAAAAGTTTACTAAAAATTTTACTCCTTGTCAAGAAATACAGCGCTTTGAGCTGCAATTCCTTCTTCTCTACCTATAAATCCTAGTTTTTCTGTAGTTGTTGCTTTAATGTTTATATTTTCTTTAAATGTTTCTAATATTTCAGCTATTATTATTTCCATTTTAGGTATATATTCTCTCATTTTAGGCTTCTCCGCTAATATGGTGCAGTCGATATTCCCTATTTTAAATTTAGAATCTTTCATTAGTTTACATACTTCTGATAAAAGAATTTTACTGTCAATATCCTTGTATTTAATGTCTGTATCCGGAAATAAGGTTCCAATATCTCCTTTTCCTAAAGCTCCTAAAATTCCGTCGATTATACTGTGTATTAATACATCTGCATCCGAGTGTCCTTCAAGTCCTTTATCATATTCAATTTTAACACCACCGAGTATTAAATCTCTACCCTCTTTAAATTTATGAACATCATATCCTATTCCAATTCTCATTCTATTTCTCCACATTAATTAAATATTCTGCAAACTTTAGGTCGAAGGTTGTTGTAATTTTCAAATTTTTTTTACTACCTATTACCATATAAATTTCATAATTATTTTTCTCTACTATATATGCTTCATCTGTGATTTTCTTATCATTCCAGTCAATATTTAAATATGAATTTTTAAGTATTTCATATTTAAAGGTTTGAGGAGTTTGTATCTGCCACAATTTATTCCGGTCTAATGTTTTTATTACTTTACCATCTTCTATAATTTTTATTGTATCTGTAGCTTTTATTCCTGCAACAGCAGCTCCTTTTTCTTCAGCTTTATTGATAGATTCTTTTATAGTCTTCTTATCCACAAAGGGTCTTACCCCGTCGTGAATTACAACGATAGAATTTCTTTCTTCTATTGCTTTAAATCCCTTGTATACAGATTCAAATCTACGATTACCTCCTTCAACTACTTTTGTTACTTTATTAAAGCTATATTTTTCTACTATATCATTTTTTACATAATCTACTCCATCTTTATCTGAAACCAAAATAATTTCATCAATGAAGTTGGCTTGGTTAAAAGTTTTAATTGTATAGTATATTAAAGGTTTATCTTCAATCTGTATATATTGTTTTTTTATACTCTTACTTAACCTTATACCACTACCGGCTGCTGTTATTATTGCAATATTTTTATATTTCATATTCCCTCTTATAAAAAAGATTTTGGTTTCCCAAAATCTTTATTTTTTCTTTGCAAAGATCATCCTTCCTGCTGACGTTTGAAGTACACTTGTTACTATTACTTCTATTGTTTCACCTATGTACTTTTTACCGCCTTCAACTACTATCATAGTACCGTCATCAAGATATGCCAATCCTTGTCCTGATTCCTTACCTTCTCTAATAACTTGTAATGTCATTTCTTCGCCAGGTAAAACAACTGGTTTTACAGCATTTGCAAGTTCATTAATATTTAAAACCTGAACTCCTTGAAATTCGGCTACCTTGTTTAAATTGAAATCGTTAGTTAAAACCTGCCCGTTAACCATTTCTGCAAGTTTTAGAAGTTTTATATCGACTTCTGAAACCTCTGGAAAATCATGTGCATCAATCTTAACATCAATTATTTGTTCGTTTTGAAGTCTGTTTAATATATCTAGACCTCTTCTTCCTCTATTTCTTTTTAGACCATCGGCTGAATCAGCTATATGTCTCAACTCTTTTAATACAAATTCAGGGATGATTAATGTTCCTTCTATAAATCCTGTTCTACATATGTCTGCTATTCTTCCATCTATAATAACACTGGTATCTAGTATTTTTGGAGAAGCTTTCGTACTATTCTTTTTGTTTTTATTAGATGATCCAATACTAAATCTTGATCCAAGACTTATGCTAATCTCATCTTTTTTTCTAGTAGCTATATTGATTCCTAAGTATCCAAAAAATAAGTACACTAATACAGAAGCAGCAGTCCCTAAGTACGAAATATCTAAGTTATATAAAGGTTGACTTATCAAAAAAGCAATTATCAATCCAATAACAAGCCCTACAGCTCCTAATATAATATCATTAGTCTGAAATTTCAATAACTCTGTTTCAAAATTATCGCTTATTTTTTCACCAAGTTTTTTTAGCTTTGGTGTTAGGAAGAAAAGTAATAATCCAAATATAATTCCAAATAAAATATAAATATATGTATAATCAATATTAATAAAATCTAAAAATCCAAATCCGTCTATAATTGCTACTATACCTACACCAAATAAAATCCCAATAATTGATAATATTAATCTTAAAATTTTACTTAACAATCCATCACCTCCTACTCCTTACTTTATCATAAAAAGTGTTATAAAACTATAAATAAATCAAAATTTTTTATAGTTCTTCTATCATTTTTTATTAAATAAAAAGAAAAGAAAATTAGGATTAATCCTAATTTTCTGAAATAATTTTATTTATCCTTGTTTCAATTTCTTCACTTGAAGAATCTTCAGCTAGAATTAATTCGCTTATTAGAATTTGTTTAGCATTACTAAGCATTTTTTTCTCTCCTGTTGAAAGACCCTTTTCTTGATCCCGGTAAGTGAGACTTCTTACTATTCTTGCTACTTCAAATATATCTCCACTTTTCATCCTATCCATATTTGCTCTATATCTTTTATTCCAATTTAACTTATTTAAGCTGGAATCTTCTTTTAATATATCAAATACTTCTTTGACTTCTTCTGTTGATATGATTTTTCTAACACCTATATTTTCAACATTATCTACCGGTATCATTAGTTTCATTTCATTTACAGGCATTTTGATAATAAAATATTTTTTCTTTTCTCCAAGCACTTCTTTTTCTTCTACAGATTCTATAACTCCTGCTCCATGCATTGGATATACAATCTTATCGCCTAATCTATACATAAAATACCTCCAAGATACATTATACACTATAATCATCTTGTTGTCAAAATGTAATTTTATCATTATTTTTTGCGTATGTCAATTGTTTTTATGAAAACTTTTTCATTGTTGAAAATTCAACTGTTAATCTTTATTAGATATATTGGTTTTTTTATCACCTAGTTTTATCTTAAAGCAAAACATCCAATACCTCTTCTATAGTTTTCACTTCTATTAAATCAATATTATCTTTATCTTTTTTTACGTTTTTACTATTTGAAAAAGGAATCACAGCTCTTTTAAATCCCATTTTTTGAGCTTCTTTTATTCTTTTATCTATATCTTTTATTCCTCTTACTTCTCCTGAAAGTCCTACTTCTCCCATTATTATTGTGTTTTGATCTATTTTTACTTCTTTAAAGCTTGAAGCTATTGAGCATAGAATCGGTAAATCAACTGCTGTTTCTTTTACCTGCATACCACCAATAACATTAATATATGCATCGGAATTTTGAAGCTGTATTCCGGCTTTTTTTTCTAATACTGCCATTAACATTGCAGCTCTGCTACTATCTACTCCTGTAGTTACTCGTCTTGGCACTCCAAAACTTGAGTGTGAAATCAAAGCTTGTATTTCTATAAGCAATGGTCGAGTTCCTTCCATACTAGCTGCAATAACACTACCGTATGAGTTCTCCGTTCTACTCTCTAAAAAGAAACTTGATGGATTTATAATTTCTTCAAGTCCCGAATCTCTCATCTGAAATACTCCAACTTCATTTGTCGAGCCGTATCTATTTTTAACAGCTCTTAAAATTCTATATGAGTGCTGTGTATCTCCTTCAAAATAAAGTACCGTGTCAACCATATGTTCCAAAACTCTGGGGCCAGCAATAGAGCCCTGTTTAGTTACATGTCCTACTATAAAAGTTGACATATTAGAGCTTTTTGTGATTCTCATTATAGTTGCTGTAACTTCCTTAACCTGACTCACACTACCAGGAGCCGATGTTATTTCGGGGTTATATATTGTTTGTATAGAGTCTAATATCAGAAGATCCGGATTTAATTTTTCTATACTTGAAATGATGTGTTCTACATTAGTTTCTGCCAATATATATATATTATCACTATCCATACCAAGTCTTTCTGCCCTAATTTTTATTTGTCTGGCTGATTCTTCTCCAGTTACATAAAGAACATTAAGATCCTGTTTAGCTACTTTGTCTCCAGTCTGCATAAGTAGAGTTGATTTTCCTATTCCTGGATCTCCTCCAACTAATACTAAAGAACTGTTAACAATCCCCCCTCCTAATACTCTATCTAACTCTGAATATGACGTAGAAATTCTTTTTTCTTCTTCAACGGCAATTTCCTTAAGTTTCATTATTTTGTTTGAGGTTATTCCTCTACTATTTTTTTTTGTTTTTTTCTCTTGTATTTCTTCAACAAAAGTATTCCAGCTGCTGCATCCAGGACATTTTCCCATCCACTTAGGAGATTCATATCCACATTCTTGACATACAAATTTTGTTTTTGTTTTTCCCAAAATATTTCCTCCTAATTATGACATGATAATATTTCTCCGTAAATCATAACATGATAATCGTGATCTTTATATTTGGATTTTACTTCTTTGTTTTTTATAAGTTCAGATTCCAAACTCTGTTTGTATAATATTTTACATTCATAATGTAAATCGCATTGTTCAAGTACTGGCGTTTTAATTTTTTCTCCAGGCTTTGTTTTTAGTTTATATTCTTCAAATTTATTTATATTTCTTCCAGATTTTGAACCACACTTAATTAACTCTTCTTTTAACTGTCCATTAAAGGGTAGACTAATTGCAAATTCGTCAGCTTCTTCAAGAATATCATAAGTATATCTTGAATATCTTACGGCGGCTATAAAAACCGGTTTGTTCCACATTATTCCTATAAAACCCCAACCTATAGTCATTAAGTTTTTTTCTTCATTGTTTGCTACAATTAAAAAAGCCCCGTCTCCACTTAATTGGTCCGTTACTTTATCTAAAAATTTGTTGTATTTTATATCCATAAGTACTCCTCTTTTTTTATTTTGTTTTTTATTATAACATTTTTATTATTTTTTTTTAATAAAATACTGTTATTAATTTGTTTTTTTTGGTATTATTGATGTAATAAATAGGAGGACAATCTTTTGAGTATTAAAAACAAAACTTATTTAATGGTTTCCATTTTAATTATTATAGTTCTTAATTTTTTTATGAGTATGTGGTTTTTGAACTACAACTATTTTTCAAGTTCATTATTTGTTCTAGTTAGTTTATTTGTTAATATTATTTTATTTGCTTTAGTATTATTTTTCTATATAAAAAAATTTTCTAAAGATAGTATTAACCAATTAAAGGAGCTTGTTAACTTATCAGAGGACCCTCTTATAATCTTAAAAGAAAATAAAATTAAAATAGCAAATGCTGAATTTTATAAATTACTTAATATAAAAGAAGACGAAGTTAATTTAGATAAAATATTTGATAATTATTTCCAATATGATATTGAAAATGCTGCAAAAGATAAAAAACCCATAGTTTTATCATCAAAAACTTTTTCTTATATTATTATGCCTTCCATTTTTATATTTAATGATTCTAGTTATATAAAAATACATATATATCCTCTAAAAGATTTAATTACATTTTTTAAGATAAGTGGTAATCCTTTTTTATCAAATGTATGTGATAACTTAGATTCGGGTATTCTTGTATTAGATGACAGCAGAAAAATTATATACACAAATATTAAGGCTAATGATTTATTTGGCTCTAGTGATACACAGAATATGAGTCTTGAAGAATTTATCCCATACAATAATCATAATCATTTACTGTTGAAAGAACTCCCTTCAATCTATAATGGTGACAGGTTTAGATCTAATAGTTACTGTAATCTCTATTTGAATGGTAGCATTAAAAATATAAAGTTTAGTATTTTCCCAATACTATTGGATTCAAATATTATTGGCATTTCAATTATTTTAAATGAGAAATCTTCTTATATCAAAGAGTTGGAGAAAAACACTATTTCATCCAACTTACAAGAAAATGCTGATTTTGGTATATATAAATACGATTACGAAAATAAATTAGTTCATCTATCAAAAGGGGCTTCTTTCCTTATGTTTAATGAGTTTAAAGATAAGACCATCAATATTGAAGATTTCTTCGACACTGTTAGTAAAAAAGATTTTATAGAAAACTATCATTCTTCAAATTTAATACATGATCCTTTTAATGAAAAATTTGAAAGTGAAGCTTCTTTAAATGTTTTATCTAAAAATAATACAAGACTGAAATTTTTTGGTATTATCGAAAACAAAAATAACTCTTCTTTTATTGGAGATTACGGATATATTTTTAATATTTCAAATTACTACGTTCCTGAATTCAAAGATAAAATTGCCCTGGCAACAGAAAGAATGTTAGATGAAGTCTTTATAGCCGACTTAAGTGGTGAAGTACTCTATTTTAACCGAAAAGCAAAGAGTACTTTTGGATTAGATAAATTTAATACGGGTAATCTTTCTATTTTTGATTTCCATAGAGATATAACAAATGACTGGTGGTACCACAAATTGATTCCAACATTATCAAAGAAGGATTCATGCTCTATAATACTCGATTTTAAAACCCCTAAAAAATATGTTCAGTTTAAATACTATATTATTGAAGTTAATAATAAACAATTGATTTATGTAGTGGGAAGAGATGTAACGGAAGATAGAGAATTTCAGAAAGAGTTAAAACTCATGTCAAATTACGACCAACTTACTATGATATTAAATCGACGAGGAATCTATGACAATATGTCTGTAATGTTTACAAAGGAATCCTTTGCTGTGGTAATTATTGATTTGGATAATTTTAAACCAGTTAATGATACCTTCGGTCACCTAGCAGGAGATCTTGTTATATCAACTTTAGCTAAAAGATTAGAAGCCTCTTCTCCCTCAGATTCATTGGTAGGTAGGCTGTCAGGGGACGAATTCATAGTTATTATACCTGAATATGGAAATTCAAAAAATTTAGAAAATATAATTATAAAAATTCACAAATCTATAACTCGTAAATATGTTATCTCCCAAGGAGTATGTACTATTGGAGCCAGTATTGGTATTTCTTTATATCCTGAGAATGGTCAAAGCAGAAATGAACTTTTTAGAAAGGCAGATGAAGCAATGTATTCAGTAAAAAAATCTGGAAAAAACGGGTATCTTATTTATAGTAATTTGCTTTAAAATTTTACCTCTATATGATATTATATCATAATAAAACTTGGGAGGTATTATGAAAAAAATAAATCTCTGTATAGATATTGATAGTACTATAACAAAGCCGGATTACTGGGTTGATTATTACAATAAACATTTTAATGCAAATTATATTTATTGCGATGATACTGTAGAAGAGTATTTGAAAAAAAATGATGTTGATTATAAAATTTTTGATAAATTCTATCATAAATATGCCGAAGAAATGCATAAAACAGCAGAAATAAGACCGGATGCGGTTAAAAACATAAAAAAATTAGAGAAGTTTTGCGACATATATTATGTTACTGCTAGAGAATCTCATATAGAACCTATAACTGTAGATTGGCTAAAAAAACATGGAGTTTATAATGATACTTATCATTTAGGTTCTTTTGATAAAACAGTAAAAGCCAAAGATTTAAATTGTGATATTTTTATTGAAGATAATCTTAAAACATCAAAAGACCTTGTTAACGAAGGTATAAAGGTTTTACTTATTGATACAGGATTTAATAGATATGAAGAGCCTGATAGTATTAAAAGAGTTAAAGATTGGAATGAAATATACAACGAAATAAAAATATATTATAATCAAAATAAGTGATGAGCTATTCATCACTTATTTTGATTTTATTTTACATTATTCTTGTTTCTTATATAATTATGCTTCACATAAGGATTATTTGTATCTCTTTCATCAATTTCAAATTCCTTAAGATATTTAACCAAAGGAGTTAATTTTTTAAATCCATAATTTCTTGGATCAAAATCAGGTCTTTTCTTTGAAAGTAGACTTCCTACCTCTCCTAAAAATGCCCAACCGTTATCATCTGCTAAATTATCTACAGTAACAGATATTAATTTAATAACATCTTTTGGCACTTTAGTATAAGATTTGCTTGATTTTGAAACATGATTATTGCTTTTCTTAGCTTTGCTTTTTTCTTCTTTTTTATGATTGGATGGTCCAAGTATCTCAAAGTAAATGAACTTATCACATGCAACAATAAATGGATTAGGTGTCTTTTTTTCTCCTATTCCGAAAACTTTCATTCCTGCTTCTCTGAGTCTTATTGCAAGTCTTGTAAAGTCACTATCACTTGATACTAAGCAAAAACCATCAACTTTTCCTGAATACAAAATATCCATTGCATCAATTATCATAGCCGAGTCTGTAGCATTTTTACCAAATGTATAACTATATTGTTGTATCGGAGTTATAGCATTTTCAAGTAAGTTTTTTTTCCATCCTGATAAATTAGGTCTTGTCCAATCTCCATATATTCTTTTGAATGTAGGTGTTCCGTATAGAGCTATTTCTTCCATCATAGCTCCTACATCAGCATATGGAACATTGTCTGCATCTATTAACACAGCTAATCTCAAATCTTGTAATTCACTCATGTTATATCCTTTCGATTTTATTCTAAAATTATTATTTTTTCGCCTAAAAATTTAGGTTGTTTGTTTAATGCAATATCCATAACCATTTTAACCCTAGCCAGATATTCTCTTAATCTAGTTTTTAATCCGTACTTTAAACTAACATCCTTAGCATTAAAACCAACTGCTTGAATATCCTTAGACTTAGCTATAAAAATAGCTCTTTCATTGTGAAATTTTTGAGATATTATAGTGATATTTTTCTGTCCAAATATCTCTTTACTTCTAATTACAGAGTCTAATGTTCTAAATCCAGCATAGTCCAAAAATATATCTTCTGAATTCACTCCTTTCTCTATAAGGTCCTTCTGCATATTAAATGGTTCATTATATTCTTTAGTGCTGTTATCTCCACTAACTATTATATATTTTATTTTTTTATTATTATATAATTCTAATGCTGCCTCTATTCTATATTTATAATACAAGTTTTCTATTCCGCTAGATAAGTATTTGGATGTTCCTAAAAGTAAACCTACCTCATTTGAGGGAATTTCTTGAATACTGTCATATAGATAAGAATCAACTCTTGTTTCGATATAATAATTAAGTACAAAAATAAATATAATGATTAAAATAGGCAGATATACAAAAATTTTTATTAGTTTGTTTTTTGTCAAGAATTTCATTTAAACCTCTAGTGTTAAAATACTATAGCCAAACTTAAAGTTTGGCTATATCATTTCTAAATTGCATTTTTTCAAACTCAACATGCTTAATATTATTATAAACTTTTTCCCTTCCTTTTTCAAGGCTTTCTCCTAATGCTGTCACTGCTAAAACTCTTCCTCCATTTGTATAATAATTCTCGTTTTTTAAAATTGTTCCGCTGTGAAAAATTATGACATCGCTATCTACATTTTCCATTCCAATTATTTTCTTATTTTTCTCATAGAATTCTGGATAGCCACCAGAAGCTAAAACTACAGCAACACATTTATTATCAGACCATTTAAGTTCTTTCTTATCTATACTTCCATCTATTGTGTCTTCCAATACATCTATTAAGTCATTTTTTAATCTAGGCAGAACTACTTGAGTTTCAGGATCTCCAAATCTAACATTAAATTCTAAAACCTTTGCATTATTTTTGTTTACCATCAATCCTATAAATAATATGCCTGTATATAAAATCCCCTCATTTTGAAGTCCTTCTTCAATTTTATCTAAAATTTCCATCTTAATATGAGTTTTTAGTTCCTTATTAAATAGAGGATTTGGAGAAAAACAACCCATTCCACCTGTATTTAAGCCTTCATCATTGTCGTAAGCTTTTTTATAATCTCTTGCACTTTCTAAGGGAATTATTTTGTTTTTGCTAACTAAACATAGTAAGGAGGCTTCGACTCCTTCTAAAAATTCCTCGATTAATATTTTTTTCCCTGCACTACCGAATTTACTATTTTCCATCAATTCTTCAATTGCTTTTATTCCATCTTCATGAGTTTTGCAAATCAATACTCCTTTACCGGCGGCTAGACCATCTGCTTTAACAACATATGGTAGTTTAAAATTTTCAAGCTCTTTTTTTGCCTTTTGAGAATTACTAAAAGACATATGTGTAGATGTTGGTATATTGTATTTTACCATAAATTCTTTGGAGTAAATTTTACTTCCTTCAAGTTTTGATCCCTTTGAATTTGGACCAAAAACTTTTATTCCTTTTTCTTCTAAGTTATCAGCTAAACCATTTACCAGAGGTGCCTCAGGTCCAATTACAACCAAATCAACTTTCTTATCAACAGCAAAGTTTATTATTTTTTCTTTTTCTTCTGGTTGAATTTCTACACATTCTGCTATTTTTTCTATTCCACCGTTACCAGGTAAGCAGTAAAGTTTTTTTAATCTTTTACTTTTTGATATTTTCCAGCATAAGGCATGTTCTCGTCCTCCTGAACCTACTACCATTACATTCATATAATCATCCTTCCTTTAATGTTTAAAATGTCTTGTTCTCGTGAAGACCATAGCAATTCCTGCTTCATTACAAGCTTTAATAACTTCTTCATCTCTTATCGATCCTCCTGGTTGTATAACTGCTTTTACTCCAGCTTTGGCAGCTTCTTCTATACTGTCCTTAAATGGGAAAAATGCATCAGATGCCATAACAGAGCCTAATAAACTTTCTTTTCCTAGATGTTCTAATGCATGGTCTATTGCCTGTCTACATGCCCAGATTCTACTAACCTGTCCAGGACCTATTCCTATACTCTGTTTATCTTTAGCAACTACGATTGCATTTGACTTAGTGTGTTTAACTACTTTCCACGCAAAAATCAAATCTTTCATTTCTTCATCCTTAGGCTTTTTCTCAGTTACAATTTCAAGATTACTGTTATTAAACAAGCTTTCATCTCTGTCCTGTATTAAAAGTCCTCCTCCAACTTTTTTTAAATCATAGCTGTTAGCCGACTTTTTATTTATATCTTTTATTTCAATAAGTCTTATGTTCTTTTTAGTTTTCAGAATTTTTAAAGCATCTTTTGAAAAGGAAGGAGCTACTACTATCTCAACAAATAATTTATTTATTTTTTCAGCTACTTTTTTATTTACTTCTACATTTAAAGCTACAATTCCTCCAAATATTGACACTGGGTCTGCTTCATAGGCTTTATTAAAAGCTTCTAGGATATCTTTTCCGCTTCCAACCCCACATGGATTAGCATGTTTACTTCCTACAACAGTTGGTTCTTCAAATTCTTTTAATAATTCAATAGCTCCGTTAGTATCGTTTATGTTGTTAAATGATAGTTCTTTTCCATGAAGTTGCTTACCGTCTGTTAAATAACCACTTTCTTTTGAAATTTCTTTATAAAAAGCTGCTTTTTGGTGAGGATTTTCTCCGTATCTTAAATTTTGTACTTTTTCATAAGTTATTGACATATATTTAGGGAATTCTTCATTTTCCCTAATTTTTTTCAAATACTTAAATATTAGGCTGTCATAGTGAGCTGTATATTGAAAAACCTTTTCTGCTAGATATAATTTTGTATCTAAGCTTACTTTTTTATTTTCTTTTAACTCTTTGATTACAATCTCATAATCATTTGGATCAACTACTACAGCCACATCTTGATAGTTTTTTGCAGCAGACCTAAGCATTGTTGGTCCACCTATATCTATGTTTTCGATTGCTTCTTTTAATTCTGTACCTTCCTTCATTATTGTTTCTTTAAAAGGATAAAGGTTAACAATTACTAAATCAATTGGTTCAATATTAAGAGATGATATTTCTTCCATATGCTTTTTGTTATTTCTAACAGCTAGTAGACCTCCGTGTATTTTGGGATGAAGAGTTTTAACCCTACCTTCTAAACACTCTGGAAAATTTGTGACTTCTGATACGTCTTTAACTTTTAATCCCCTCGCTCTTAATTTTTTTGCTGTGCCTCCTGTTGATATTATTTCTATATTTAATTCTGACAATTTTTCTCCTAAATCTTCTACTCCAGTTTTATCTGAAACACTTATTAATGCTCTCATAGGACCTCCTGTTATTTTATTTTTACCTTTCTACCGTCAACTTTTATTTTATCATCACAAAAGAGCATAACCGTTTCGACAAGTATTTCATGCTCTATTTTTAATACTTTTTTTTGTAAAATTTCAGCTGTATCCTCATAATTTACCTTTACTGTTTTCTGCATGATTATTGGCCCTGAATCCGTTTTCTCATCTACAAAATGAGTTGTAGCTCCAGAGATTTTTACACCATAATCAACAGCTTCCTGATGAACTTTAATACCGTAATAATTTTTACCGCAAAATGATGGTATTAAAGAAGGGTGTATGTTTATTATTTTGTTTTTATACTTGTCCACTATATTTTCTGATAAAATCTTTAGGTATCCAGCCAATACAATTAAATCAATATTTTCTTTTTTGAGAATTTCTAATAATATTTCATCTTCTTTATTTTCTTCAGAATTATTTCCTAAATAAAACCCTTTTATTCCTTCATTTGATGCTCTTTTTAATCCATAAGCTTCTTTATTGTTTGAAATAATAATTTTTATTTTACCATTAATTCTACCACTTTTTACTGCATCAATTAAAGCTTGCAGATTTGTTCCTGATCCAGAAATTAAGACGGCTATATTTTTTTCCGGCATAATTCTACTTCTCCTTCACCTTTAACTATTTTTCCAATTATTGAAGCGTTATAGTTGTTATTCTTAATAATTTTTAAAATTTTTTCAGCATCTTCTCCATCAACTATCACAATCATTCCTATCCCCATATTAAAGGTTGAATACATTTCTTTTTCGTCTATATTTCCTTCATTTTGTATTAACTCAAATATTGGTAGTCCATCTATCTTGTCGAGGTTTATTTCAGCATTTAAGTTTTTGGGTAGTATTCTCGGGATGTTTTCGTAAAAACCTCCTCCGGTTATATGAGATATACCCTTTATTTTATAATTTTTTAAAATATCAAGTATAACTTTTACATATATTTCAGTAGGTTTAAGTAATTCTTCTCCCAAAGTACATCCTAATTTATCAACATATTTATTAATATACCATTTTTTTAATTCAAAAAAAAGATTTCTTACTAATGAATATATATTGATGTGTATTACAATAGAAAGTAAAAAAATAATAAT
>Ga0102926_1000800_pt1 | contig 18734 bp, 13 predicted proteins | sample SalPonR1_A_D2_MG_FD_78173 | JGI IMG/M metagenome (GOLD analysis project Ga0102926, IMG submission 78173) | Salt pond soil microbial communities from South San Francisco under conditions of wetland restoration - Salt Pond MetaG R1_A_D2_MG | ecosystem: Environmental > Aquatic > Marine > Intertidal...
AGCGCCGGCCCCAGCGGCTCGCTGTCCAGCCGGTCCCGGCCCGCCGCCAGCGCGTCCCGCGCCCGCCGCGCCGCCTCGAACTCCAGCGCTCCGCCGCCGATGGTTCCCGACTGCCCGTCGCCCCAGACGAGCATCGCCGCCCCGGGCTCGCGCGGCGCCGACCCTGCGGCCCCGGCCACGACCACCCGCGCGACGGCGCCCTGCGCCGCGATCGCCTCGCGGATGGCGTCGATGTCGAAACTCACCCGCGTACCCTCCCGACCGCCGCCAGCACCCGTTCCGCCGTCGCCGGCGCATCGAGGGCGGGATAGGCGTTCCCGCAGGCCGCCACCGCGTCCGACAACGCCATCAGCGCCGAGATGCCCAGCATCAGCGGCGGCTCGCCCACCGCCTTCGAGCGATAGATCGTCTCCTCCCGGTTCGCCCCGTCCCAGAGCGCCACGTTGAAGATCTCAGGCCGGTCCGAACAGGCGGGGATCTTGTAGGTCGACGGCGCGTGCGTCCTGAGCCGTCCCCTGTCGTCCCAGATGAGTTCCTCGGTCGTGAGCCACCCCGCGCCCTGCACGTAGCCGCCCTCGATCTGGCCGATGTCGATCGCAGAATTCAGCGAGGCGCCGCAGTCGTGCAGGATGTCCGCCCGCAGGATCCGGTTCTCGCCTGTCAGGGTGTCGATCACCACCTCCGTCACGGCGCAGCCGTAGGCGAAGTAGTAGAACGGCCGGCCCTCGCCCTTGACGCGGTCCCAGACCACCTTCGGTGTCGCGTAGAACCCCGTGGCGGACAGGCTTACCCGCGCCATGTAGGCCTCCTTGACGACCTGCTCGAAGGCGTAGCTTTCGCCGCCCATGTGCACACGGCCGCCCTCGAACCGCACCGCCCCTGGCTCCGCCTGGTGCCGCTCTGCGACGAAGCCGGCCAGCCGGTCCCGGATCGTGTCGCAGGCCGCCTTCACTGCCATCCCGTTGAGGTCTGACCCCGACGAGGCCGCGGTGGCCGATGTATTTGGCACCTTCCCCGTATCGGTCGCCGTGATCTTCACCCGGTCGAGGCCCACTCCGAACCGCTCGGCCGCCACCTGCGCCACCTTCTGGAACAGCCCCTGTCCCATCTCGGTGCCGCCGTGGTTCATGTGGATCGAGCCGTCCTGGTAGACATGCACCAGCGCGCCCGCCTGATTGAGATGGGTGAGCGTGAAGCTGATCCCGAACTTCACCGGCGTGAAGGCAATCCCCCGCTTCAGGACCCGATTCGCCGCGTTCCACTTCGCGATCGCCGCCCGCCGCGCTTTGTAGTCCGCGCTCTCGACCAGCCGGTCGGTCATCTCGTGGAGAATGAAATCCTCCACCGGCATCGCATAGGGCGTCGTCTGCATCCCCTCCGGCGCCGCCGGCACCTCGACCTCGCGCCGGATCGCTCCCGCGGCGCCGCGGCTATCCGGATCCGCTGCCTCCATCTGTCCCGAAAGATCCTCGGGGGGGCTCGCCGCAGGCGCGCGGGGGGCGGACAGCCCCCCTCCGGCCTCCGTCGTCCCGCGGTAGTAGTTGATCCGCCGCACCTCCAGCGGGTCCATCCCCAGATCGTGCGCGACATGGTCGATCAGCCGCTCGATGCCCACCATTCCCTGGGGTCCGCCGAATCCCCTGAAGGCGGTGTTCGACTGGGTGTTGGTGCGCAGACGGTGGCTCTCGATCCGGATCGCGGGGAGGAAATAGGCGTTGTCGGCATGCAGCATCGCCCGGTCCGCGACGGGGAGCGACAGGTCCTGGCTCCAGCCGCAGCGGGCGTACTGCAGGAATTCCACTGCCAGCAGCCGGCCCTCCGCGTCCACGCCGGCCCGGTAGTCGATGCGGAACTCGTGCCGCTTGCCGGTGATGACGAAGTCGTCGTCGCGGTCGTAGCGCATCTTCACGGGCCGCCCCGTCCGCTCGGCCACGACCGCGCAGGCGCAGGCGAGCGCGTTTCCCTGGCTCTCCTTGCCGCCGAAGCCGCCGCCCATCCGCCGCACCTCGACGCGCACCGCGTTCATCGGCCGGCCCAGCGCCTCGGCCACCTTGTGCTGGATCTCGGTCGGATGCTGCGAGGAGGACTGAACGACCATGTCGCCCCCCTCCTGCGGCAGCGCCAGCGCGGCCTGTCCTTCGAGATAGAAATGCTCCTGGCCGCCGATCTCGATCCGGCCCTCGACGGTCCGGTGAGCACCCGCCATCGCCCCGGCGACATCGCCCCGCCCCCAGACCACGGGTCCGCCTTCGTAGCGGCTCCCTGCGGCGAGCGCGTCGTCGATGGTCAGGAGCGCGGGCTGCTCGACATACCCGATCTTGGCCAGCCGCACCGCCTTGCGCGCCGCGAGATGCGAGGTCGCCGCGACGAGGAACACCGGCTGGCCCGCGTAGTGCACCGCGCCCTCGGCCAGCAGGGGCTCGGGCCAGGGCGAGGGCGAGACGTCGTTTTCGTGCGGCAGATCCCCGGCCGTCATCACCAGCACCACCCCCGGCGCGGCTCGCACCGCGTCGAGGTCCACCCTCGTGATCTCGCCATGCGCGATCTCCGAAAGCCCGAAGGCGAGGTGCAGGGTGTTCGCGGGAGTCGGGATGTCGTCGACGTAGCGGGCCTGTCCCGTCACGTGGAGAGACGCGGCGTCGTGGGGCAGGGGTCTGGCCACCGTCATGTCCGCACCTCCAGCACCCGCGCGGGCGTGCCCTGATCCTCCAGGAAATACCGCAGAGCCATGTTCCGCGCCGCCGCCAGCCGATACTCCGCCGAGGCCCGCATGTCCGAAAGCGGCGTGAAGTCCGTCTTCCAAGCACCCGCCGCGGCCGCGACGGTCGCCTCGGTCCACGGTTGCCCGACGATCGCCGCCTCGACATGGCCCGCCCGCTTCGGAATGGCCGCCATGCCGCCGAAGGCGATCCGCGCCTCGGCGACCACGCCGTCCTCCACCCGGATCGAGAAGCAGCCGCAGACCGCCGAGATGTCCTGGTCGAACCGTTTTGACAGCTTGTAGCAGCGCAGGCGGTCCGTCTGCCGCGGGATCGTTACCGCCTCGACGAACTCGCCCGGCTGCCGGTCCTGACGGCCGTAGTCGAGAAAGAAGTGTTCAAGCGGCATCTGCCGCCGCCCGTCGCCTTTCCTGAGGTGCAGCGTGGCGCCGAGCGCGATCAGCGCCGGCGGGCTGTCGCCGATCGGCGATCCGTTCGCGATGTTGCCGCCCAACGTGGCGGCGTTGCGCACCTGCACCGACCCGTAGCGCCGGATCAGTTCGGCGAAATCGGGATGGTGCGGCTTGATCGCCTCCATCAGGTCGGTCAGCGTCACGCAGGCGCCGACGCGGATTTCAGCGTCGGTGACCTCGACCTTCCCGAGGTCGTCCACGCGGCCCAGGAACGCAACTTCCGGCAGGTCGCGCAATTGCTTCGTGACCCAGAGCCCCACGTCCGTCGCGCCGCCGACGAGCGTGGCGTCCGGGTGCGCTGCGTACCAGTCGGCGAGGTCGTCGGCCGTCCGCGGGGCGACCCAGGCGGGAGGGGGGCCGTCTGCCCCCCGCTCGCCGCGGGCGAGCCCCCCCGAGGATACTTGCGGACAGATGGAGGCCGGATCGTCGCGCATCCAGTCCGGAACAGCGGCCCCTGCGGCGGCTTCGGCGGCGCGGACGATCGGCGCGTAACCGGTGCAGCGGCAAAGGTTGCCGGCGAGGTCGTCGTCGAAATCGGTCCGCCCATTGAGATGCGCCACGGCCATCGAGACGACGAAGCCCGGAGTGCAGAAGCCGCACTGACTGCCGTGATGGGCGACCATCGCCTCCTGCACCGGATGGAGCCGGCCGTCAGGGGCCGCGATCCCCTCGACGGTGCGGACCGCCTTTCCGTCGACCTGTGGCAGGAACAGGATGCAGGCGTTGAGCGCCCTCGCGCCCGTCTCGTCGGTGACCATGACCGTGCAGGCGCCGCAGTCGCCCTCGTTGCAACCTTCCTTGGTGCCCGTCAGCCCGCGCGCCTCGCGCAGCCAGTCGAGCAGCGTGACCGTCGGCGCGGTCTCCGGCACGCGCACTGTCTCTCCGTTCAGAAGAAACGTGATCTCCATGTGAAAACCCGCCGCCTTACCGGGTGCTCAGGGTCTCTCGGCGCGCCGTCGATGCGGCGTAGACGGGCGCGCCCTCTGTCCGAACCGGGATGAAAGCTGGATTTTCCCGTCTTGGCAAGAGGGCCTGCGGGTGCACGCGTCAGGTCCGTTCCTGCTTCAGCCCGTTGAAGCCGTTCTGCCAGAGATCGAGGTCTCCAGCGCCTGCCGCCGCGAGGTCGCTCAGCCGGCGCTCCCAGTTCCGCCGCTGGCGGTCGAGCCAGGCCTCCATCGGCAGGAGCGCGAGCGGCTCCAGCTGGCAGATCCTCTGCCGGCCGATCTTCCGGGTCCGGATCAGGCGGCGCGTCTCCAGAATGTCGATGTGCTGCAGGAAGGAGGGAAGCGCCATCTCGTGCGGCCGGGCAAGCTCCTTAACCGGCGCCGGCCCGTGCACGAGACGCTCGATCACCGCGCGGCGGGTCGGGTCGGCGAGTGTCGAGAACAGAAGATCAACGGGAACGTGTGCCATGTGATCTTGCAGCACGCGCGACGTCATCAGGCAAGCCGTGTCAAGGGTCGGAGGCGGATCTGTGGATCAGATGTGGAGAATGCCGATTTCCGTGGGCGGTTGTTCATGGGCTGTTCCCCCCGTCGACCGGCTCGGGTACCGTTCCGCTCATGAGCAGCGCCCCCCGATTCATTCATCTCCGCGTCCATACCGAATACTCCCTCCTCGAAGGCGCCGTGCGGCTGAAGTCGCTGCCCGGCCTCTGCGCCGGAGCGGGCATGCCGGCGGTCGCGGTGACCGACACGAACAACATGTTCGCCGCGCTAGAGTTTTCGGTGGCGGCGTCGGGAGCCGGCGTCCAGCCCATCGTCGGATGCCAGGTTTCGGTGAGCCACGATCCGGTCCAGCCGGGCGAGCGGGAGAAGCCGCCCGCGCCGATCGTCCTTCTCGCCCAGAACGAGACCGGCTACGAAAACCTTCTCAAGCTCAATTCCTGCCTCTATCTCGATCCGTCGCGGCAGGTTGCGCACGTCACCATCGAAGAACTAGAGCGCCATTCCGACGGCCTGATCTGCCTGTCGGGCGGTCCCGACGGCCCGGTGGGGCGGCTCCTCCAGGCGGGCAACCGCGCGAGAGCCGAAGCCCTGATTCAGCGCTTCGCCGCGATCTGGCCCGGACGGCTCTACGTCGAGCTTCAGCGCCATCCGGGCGAGGGCGGGGCGCTGCCCGAGGCGGAGGCGAAGACCGAGCGGGGCCATGTCGAGATGGCCTATGCGATGGATCTGCCGCTCGTCGCCACGAACGACGTCCATTTCCCAAAGGCCGACATGTACGAGGCGCACGACGCGCTGATCTGCATCGCCGACGGCGCCTATGTCGATCAGCAGGAGCCGCGCCGCCAGTTGACCCCGCAGCACTACTTCAAGTCGCCCTCCGAGATGGCGGCGCTCTTCGCCGATCTGCCGGAGGCCATCGCGAACACCGTCGAGATCGCCCGCCGCTGCGCCGTCATGGCGGTGAAGCGCGCGCCGATCCTGCCGCGGTTCGCCGAGGACGAGATCGAGGAACTGAGGCGTCAGGCGAGGCAGGGACTGGACGATCGTCTCGCTGTCATCCCGCACGCGGCGCCGGTCGAGGACTACGCCGCGCGGCTCGACTTCGAACTCGGCATCATCGAGCAGATGGGCTTTCCGGGCTACTTCCTGATCGTCGCCGACTTCATCAAGTGGGCCAAGGCGCAGGACATCCCCGTCGGTCCGGGACGGGGCTCCGGCGCGGGCTCGCTCGTCGCCTACGCGCTCACGATCACCGACCTCGATCCGCTGCGGTACTCGCTCCTCTTCGAGCGGTTCCTGAACCCCGAGCGGGTGTCGATGCCCGACTTCGACATCGACTTCTGCATGGACCGCCGCGAAGAGGTCATCCACTACGTGCAGGAGCGCTACGGCACCGAAAAGGTGGCGCAGATCATCACCTTCGGCGCGTTGCTGTCGAAGGCCGCCGTGCGCGACGTGGGCCGCGTGCTCCAGATGCCCTACGGCCAGGTCGACCGGCTGTCGAAGATGATCCCGGTCGAAGGGGTGAAGCCCGTCTCGATCGAAAAGGCGCTCGTCGACGAGCCGCGCCTGCGCGAGGAGGCCCGCAACGAGGAGGTCGTCGACCGGCTCCTGAAATACGGGATTCAGGTCGAGGGGCTTCTGCGCAACGCCTCGACCCACGCCGCGGGCGTCGTGATCGGCGATCGCCCGCTCGACGACCTCGTCCCGCTCTATCGCGACCCGCGCTCGGAGATGCCCGCGACCCAGTTCAACATGAAATGGGTGGAACAGGCGGGGCTGGTGAAGTTCGACTTCCTCGGCCTCAAGACGCTCACCGTGATCCAGAACGCCATCGACCTGATCCTCGGGTCGGGCCGCAATCTGCACGAAGCCGCGGACGGCACGACCATCTACGACCCCATCGAGGGCGCCGAAAACGACATCGGCCAGATCCCGCTCGACGACGAGAAGACATATCGGCTTTACGCCTCCGCGAAGACGGTCGCGGTGTTTCAGGTGGAAAGCTCGGGCATGATGGACGCGCTGCGGCGCATGAAGCCCACCTGCATCGAGGACATCGTGGCGCTGGTCGCCCTCTACCGCCCCGGCCCGATGGAGAACATCCCCACCTACTGCGAGGTGAAGAACGGGCTGAAGGAGCGCGCCTCGATCCACCCGTCGATCGACCACATTCTGGAAGAGACACAGGGCATCATCGTCTACCAGGAGCAGGTGATGGAGATCGCCCAGGTGATGGCGGGCTACACGCTGGGACAGGCCGACCTTCTGCGCCGGGCGATGGGCAAGAAGATCGCCGAGGAGATGGCGAAGGAGCGTCCCAAGTTCGTCGAAGGCGCGCTGAAGAACGGCGTGACGAAGGAGAAGGCGGGCGAAGTCTTCGACCTGCTCGAGAAGTTCGCCAACTACGGCTTCAACAAGTCCCACGCCGCCGCCTATGCCGTCGTCAGCTACCAGACCGCCTGGCTCAAGGCGAACCACCCCGTCGAATTCATGGCCGGCGTGATGAACTGCGACATCCATCTCACCGACAAGCTCGCGACCTACGCCGAGGAGGTCCGACGCGGTCTCGGTATCGAGATCGTGCCGCCCTGCGTGAACCGCTCGGAGGCCACGTTCACCGTCGCGGGCGGCAGCCTCGTCTACGCGCTGGGCGCGCTCAAGAACGTGGGCGTGGAGGCGATGCGGATGGTGGTGGAGGCGCGCGGCGACCGTCCCTTCGTCAATCTCCACGACTTCGCCCGCCGGGTCGACATGAAGCGCACGGGCAAGCGGCCGCTCGAGATGGTGGCGCGCGCGGGCGGCTTCGACCAGCTCGACCCGAACCGCCGCCGCGTGCTGGAATCGCTCGACGCGCTCATCGCCTATTCCGCCGCGATCCACGATCAGCGCGGGTCGGCGCAGGTCTCGCTTTTCGGCGAGGCGGGCGACGATCTGCCCGAGCCGCGCCTCGCGAGGGTCGAGGACTGGCTGCCCAACGAGCGTCTCTCCGAAGAGCACGCCGGGATCGGGTTCTATCTTTCCGGCCATCCGCTCGACGACTACATGCCCGCGCTGAAGCGGACCGGCGCCAAGACGCTGGCCGAGGTCATGGCCGAAGCCGAACGCGCGCCGCTCGTCGCGAAGATGGCCGGGGCCGTCTCGGGCCGGCAGGAACGCAAGTCCGCGCGCGGCAACCGTTTCGCCTTCGTCCAGCTTTCCGATCCGACCGGGCTCTACGAGGTCACGGTCTTCTCCGAGACGCTGGAAGCGGCCCGCGATCTTCTGGAGGCTGGCCAGAACCTCGTCCTGACGGTTCAGGCCAACATGGAAGCCGACCAGCTCAAGCTCCTCGCCTCGTCGATCTCTCCCGTCGATACCAGCCTCGCCCGCGCCGGCCGCAGCGAGATCCGCGTCTTCATCGAAGAGGCGGCCGCGGCGACCTCGGTGAAGTCGCTCCTCGAACGATACCGTGCCGACACGTCCGTGCGCGGCAAAGGCGCGGTGACGCTCTCGACCCTGGGGGTGGAGCTTCTCGTCGGCGGCGTGCCGCGGATTTGCGACGTCGACATCGCGCTCGGCGACGACTGGCCGATGAACCCGCAGATCAAGAGTGCGCTCAAGTCGCTCCACGGTGTCGTCGCGGTCGAGGAGGTCTAGCCCGCAGGACGGTCCGGCGGCTCCAGAAATCGGCGTGCAAACGCCTTCGCGAAGGTCAGCGCGAGGATGATCCGCAGGATGTGGTGCAGGGTCACGTAGACCACGCTGATCTCGAGCGACAGGGCGACCAGCGACATCTCGGCCAGTCCGCCCGGTGCGAAGGCGAGGAACACCGCTTCCCAGCGCTCGCCGACGATGCCGCCGAGCGCCCAGGCCGCCAGGCCGGCGACGCAGAGCATCGCCCCCACGTTCAGCGCGGCAATCCGCAGCCCGGTCAGCAGGATCCGCGGCGAGCGCCCTGCGAACCGCGCTCCGAGGCTCGAGCCGATGACAAGCTGCGTGAGCTCGATCAGCCAGGCGGGCGGGCCGCCTTCGACCCATCCCGTGTAATGCACGATGCCCGAAGCGAGAAACGGCCCCGTCACCACCGCCGCCGGAAGGCCGATCCGCCGTCCGAGGATCGCGCCGAGCGCGCCGGCGAGGATCAGGATGACCCAGTCGCGCGGAGACAGCGCGTTTTCGGCCCCGCCGATCACCACGCCGGCTCCGCTGCCGACCGGCTCGCCGGTGAGAAGCGAAAAGCCGATGGGGATGAGGACGATGGTGAGGATCAGGCGCAGGAACTGCAGCATCGTCAGATAGGCCGGATCGCCCCCGGCCTTGTCGCCCAGCGAGATCGACTCGATGAACCCGCCCGGCATGGCGCCGTAGTAGGCCGTGGGCCTGTCGAGGCCGCCGAGGCGCGACATGTAATAGCCGAGGAGGTGGGCGAGCGGCACGAAGATGAGGAGGGTGGCGAAGCTTGGCCACCAGCGGCCAATGTCGCCGAAGATCCCCGGCGTGATCGCGGTTCCGATCGAAACGCCGATCACGGGGATGAACGCGGTCCGCACCGGCATCGGGATGCCGATCACGCGCCCCGTCGGCTGCAGGCCCGCGACCGCCGCGACGCCGACGACGATCAGCGAGCCCAGAAGCATCGGCAACGGCATCCCGACGGCCTTGGCGGCGAAGCCGCCGGCAGTTCCCATCGCCAGGGCGAGACCCATCGTGGGCAGGTGCAGCTCTTCACCCGCCAGCGTCAGCTTCATTCCTGTCCCCGGTTGCGAATGTCCGGCGTCAGATTTTCATCTTGTCGCGAGAACCGCAACGGGCGTCGGCGAAGCCGCGTGCTCAAGGCGCGTCGACGCGCCTTTCCGCGCCCGCGCGGGCGCGGCTCACCAATGCGGCGGCTTCTGGTCCGCGAGAGGCACTGCGCCGCCTTCAGCGCTTTCGCGCTCGGCCTCGCGTTCCGTCAGGAGTCCCACGAGGCGCGACAGCCGCGAGATCTCCCGCTCTTGCCGTGCCACCACTTCCGAGAGGTCGTCGGTGACGCGTGTCAGGTGTGCGATCTGCTCTTCGAGGCGGGTGATATCCGACATTCGGCGACCGCTACACCAAACATGCCGGGGCGAAAAGACCGCCTCGATTTCGTTCATCCGGAGCCGCCCTCGGCCAGCCTTGTCGTCGCCCGCGACGCGCCCCCACCGCCCGACCTTGCCCCCCGGACCCCCTTCGGCTAGATGCGGCCCCGCGAGAGCGTAGCCGAGCGGACCCATGGCCAAGGACAGGAAACAGCCGCGCCCGAAGGCGGAGACCCCGAAGGGCTTCCGCGACTATTTCGGGCCCGAGGTGACCGAGCGGGCCGAGATGCTCGACCGGATCGCGGACGTCTATCGCCTCTACGGCTTCGAGGCGCTGGAGTCCTCCGCGGTCGAGACCCTCGAGGCGCTGGGAAAGTACCTCCCCGATGTCGACCGCCCGAACGAGGGCGTCTTCGCCTGGCCCGAGGAGGATTCGGGCTGGCTCGCCCTGCGCTATGACCTGACCGCGCCATTGGCCCGCGTCTATGCGCAGCACCGCAACGATCTGCCGACCCCCTACCGCCGCTACGCGATGGGGCCTGTCTGGCGCAACGAGAAGCCGGGGCCGGGGCGGTTCCGGCAGTTCTACCAGTGCGACGCGGACACCGTCGGCACGGCGAGCGTGGCGGCGGACGCCGAGATCTGCGCGATGCTGGCCGACGCGCTGGAGACCGTGGGGATTCCGCGGGGGGACTACATCATCCGGGTGAACAACCGGAAGGTGCTGAACGGCGTGATGGAGGTCGCGGGCATTCTCGACCCCGCCGATCCCGAGAAGTTTGCGGATGAGCGGGGGATCGTGCTGCGCGCGATCGACAAGCTCGACCGGCTGGGGCTCGACGGCGTGCGGGCGCTTCTTGGCGAGGGTCGGCGGGACGAGAGTGGAGACTTCACCAAGGGTGCGGGGCTTTCGGGTGAGCAGGCGGGTAAAATTCTCGGTTTCCTGAGCGCTAGGGATGATGCGAAGAAGCGCTATTCGGAGCAGGACGCGATTTCGATGCTCCCCGGGTTCTTCCCGACACTTCTCCGCGAACGTCTGGCCGCTGCCGAAGACAGGTCGAGCGAACCCACTGAGAATCGACTGTTGAACATTGCCACCATCTCAAGCCTTGCGAACGTAGTGGAGGCGTCTGAAGTTGGTAAAATGGGTCTCGAGGAACTCGCGGAAATGGTCGACCTTCTCGCCGCTCAAGGATACGGCCCCGACCGCATCGTGATCGATCCCTCCGTCGTCCGTGGCCTCGGCTACTACACCGGGCCGGTCTTCGAGGCGGAGCTGACCTTCGAGATCACCGACGAGAAGGGCCGCCCGCGCCAGTTCGGCAGCGTGGCGGGCGGGGGGCGCTACGACGATCTTGTCAAGCGCTTCACCGGGCAGGCCGTGCCCGCGACCGGCATCTCCATCGGCGTCGACCGGCTGCTGGCCGCGCTGCGCGCGAAGGGCCGGATCGGCGGAACCGCCGAAGGGCCGGTGGTCGTCACCGTCATGGACCGCGACCGGATGTCCAATTATCAGGCGATGGCGGCCGAATTGCGCGCCGCTGGCATCCGCGCCGAGGTCTATCTCGGCAACCCCAGGAACTTCGGCAACCAGCTCAAGTATGCCGACCGGCGAGGATCGCCCGTCGCGATCATCGAGGGCGGGGACGAGAAGGCGCGGGGCGTCGTGCAGGTCAAGGACCTGATACTCGGCGCGAAGATCGCCGAGACGGCGACGCATGAGCAGTGGAAGGACCAGCCCGCGCAATTCGAATGTCCCCGCGGGGACATGGTGGCCGAGGTGCGCCGCGTCCTCGGGCGCGGCTGATGCCCGGCAAACCCGAGACCCGCGCCGAGGCGCTCCGCCTCCGCGCCGCCCTGGAAGCGGCCGGGGCAAAGGTCGTCGAGGCCGACATCCTGCTGCCGGCGGAGACGCTGCTCGACCTCTACGGCGAGGACGTCCGGGGCCGGGCCTATGTCACATCCGACCCGCTCCGAGGCGAAATGATGCTCCGGCCGGACTTCACGGTGCCGGTCGTCCAGATGCACATGGACTCCGGCGCCGACCCCGCCCGCTACACCTACGCAGGGGAGGTCTTCCGCAAGCAGGAGGCGGGATCGCGCCGCGCGTCGGAATACTTGCAGGTCGGTTACGAACTCTTCGACGGCAGAGACCCGGCCGCGGCCGATGCCGAGGTCTTCGCGCTGTTCTCGAGGATCCTCGCACCGCTCGGGCTGCGCGCGGCGACGGGAGATATCGGTCTCCTCCGGGCGGCGGTCACGGGACTGTCCACGACCGAGACACGCAAGGCCGCCCTACTGCGGCATCTCTGGCGGCCGCGCCGTTTCCGGTCCCTGCTCGACCGCTTCTGTGGTCGACGCCCTGCGCCGGCGGGGCGTGCAGCGGTGCTGGCCGCCGCCGATCCGATGGCGGGCGCGGGACCCGAGATCGGCCTGCGCACGCGCGAAGAGGTCGTGGCCCGCATCGAGCGTCTGCGCGCCGACGCCGCCGAACCGCCAGTCGCGGCGCAGGAGGCGGCCCTCCTCGAGGAACTCATGGGACTTCGCGAGACCGCTCCGAACGTCCTGTCCCACCTCCGCACGCTTGCGATCGACATGCCGGCCATTTCCGACGCCGTCGACGGCTTCGAGGCACGGCTCGGGGCGCTCGCGCGACACGGAGTCGACATCGATGTGCTGGAGTTCGAGGCGAGCTTTGGCCGCACGACGATGGAATACTACGACGGCTTCGTCTTCGGCTTCTTCGCGCCGTCGCGCCCCGACCTGCCGCCCGTCGCAACGGGCGGCCGGTACGACGCGCTCACTCGCGTGCTGGGGCAGGGGCGGGAGGCGCCGGCTGTGGGGGGCGTGATCCGGCCGGGACTCACGCTCGAGCTTGGAGGCCGGTCGTGACACTGAAGCTCGGCGTTCCGTCCAAGGGGCGGCTCATGGACAAGACCTTCGACTGGTTTCGCGCCCGTGGCGTCGACATGGAAACTGCGGGTCACCAGCGGGAATATCTCGCCGCGAGCGGGATCGAGGGGCTCGAGCTCGTGCTTCTCTCGGCAGCGGAAATTCCCCGCGAACTCGGGGCAGGGCGTATCCACCTCGGTGTCACGGGAACCGACGTGGTCCGCGAGCAGCTCGGCAACTGGGAGGATCGGGTCGAGGAGATCGCGGAACTCGGGTTCGGGCACGCCGACCTCGTCATCGCGGTGCCGAGGTTCTGGGTCGACGTGACGACGCTTGAAGACCTCGACGCGACGGCCGCGGCATTCCGCAAGGCGCATGGCCACCGGCTCAGGATCGCGACAAAGTACCATCGGCTGGTCCGGGAGTTCCTGCGCGATCAGGGCGTGGCCGACTACCAGCTCGTCGACAGCCAGGGCGCGACCGAGGGCACGGTCCGGAACCTGACGGCTGAAGCGGTGGCAGACATCACCTCGACGGGCGAGACGTTGCGCGCGAACCATCTCCGCCCTCTCGAGGACGGGCTGGTCCTCGGAAGCCAGGCGACGCTGTTGCGGTCGCGCGGCGCCGATTGGGATAACGGCGCACAAAAGGGATTGGCGGCCCTTCGCGATCGTCTCGGCGTCTGACGCGGCCCGGACGGCCGCCTGCGTGTTCTTCGGCAAGTTGAGGCGTCAGCGGATGCCGATCTCGGCAAGCGCGGCTTCCAGCCGGGGCGGCAGCGCCTCGCCTCGCAGCCGATCCTGCGGGAGGTCTCGTGGCGCATCCTTCCGATCGAGGTAGCGCCAGCCTTGAAAGGGCCGTTTCGGCACCGCCTCCGTCCTGACGACCTCGGTGTCGAGAACCAGACCGCAGCGCACGATCCCGTCGCCCCTGTCCACCTCGTCGAGTCGCAGGATGCGCTGCCGGGCGAGGATCACGCCCTTGAAGACCCAGTAGAGCGACCCTCCGTTCAGGATCTCCTCCGCGCGTTTCGGCCACATCCGCGTGACGTGGCGGGGCCGACCGTCCGGTCCCTTCGCGCGGGAACTGTGCTGCCAGTCGGTCAGGTCCTCGACCTTCTCCGCGCCGACGCAGAGCTTCAGAAGGTTCACGTATTTGTCCACAGATTCGCCCACACCTTTGCCAAGGTATGGTATTCCGTTGCGCGGCGGCTTCAACAGGTTGTGTGGTTTCGGCGGTTCACGTATCGTGAAATGCCCGACTCACCGGGGATTGAAGGATTCGCCGATGACCCGCTTCACCGCCCCGATCGCGGAGCAAATCTGGGACCTGAAGTACCGTCTGAAAGACGCGGACGGCACGCCCGTCGATCGCACGGTCGAGGATACCTGGCGGCGGATCGCGCGCGCGCTGGCCGAGGTCGAGACGGATCCGGCGATGTGGGAAGAGCGCTTCTATCACGCGCTCGAGGACTTCAAGTATCTGCCGGCCGGCCGGATCACGGCGGGGGCGGGAACCGCGCGGACGGTGACCCTTTTCAACTGTTTCGTGATGGGGACGATACCCGACAGCATGGGCGGCATCTTCGACATGCTGAAGGAGGCCGCGCTGACGATGCAGCAGGGCGGTGGGATCGGCTACGATTTCTCGACGATCCGGCCCAAGGGCTCGGACGTGAAGGGCGTCGCGGCGGACGCGTCGGGACCGCTGAGCTTCATGGACGTCTGGGACGCGATGTGCCGCACGATCATGTCGGCGGGCTCGCGCCGCGGCGCGATGATGGCGACGATGCGCTGCGATCATCCCGACATCGAGGACTTCATAACCGCGAAGTCGGACCCGGCACGACTGAGGAACTTCAACGTCTCGGTCCTCGTCACCGATCCCTTCATGGAGGCTGTCAAGGCGGACGTCTCCTGGGATCTCGTCTTCGACGGCAAGGTCTACAGGACGGTCGAGGCGCAGGATCTGTGGAATCTTATCATGCAATCGACCTTCGACTACGCCGAGCCGGGCGTGATCTTCATCGACCGCATCAACGCGATGAACAACCTCGCCTACTGCGAGACGATCTCGGCAACCAATCCCTGCGGAGAGCAGCCCCTGCCGCCCTACGGGGCGTGCCTCCTCGGCTCGATCAACCTCGCCCCGCTCGTCGCGAGCCCGTTCGAACCCGACGCCCATATCGACGACGCGGCGCTTGACGATCTCGTCGCGGTCGCCGTGCGGATGATGGACAACGTCGTCGACGCCTCGAAATTCCCGCTTGCGAGTCAGGCCGAGGAGGCGCGGAACAAGCGCCGGATCGGGTTGGGCGTCACAGGCCTCGCCGACGCGCTCCTGATGCTCGGCCTGCGCTACGGCTCGGAAGAGGCGGCGGCGAAGACCGAGAACTGGATGCACCGGATCGCGCGGGCGGCCTACATGGCCTCGGTGGAGCTTGCGAAGGAGAAGGGCGCGTTCCCGCTTTTCGACGCCGGGAAGTACCTGGCGTCGGGATCGCTGACCCACATGGACGAGGACGTCCGCGACGCGATCCGCGAGAACGGCATCCGCAACGCGCTCCTGACCTCGATCGCCCCGACCGGTACGATCAGCCTCTATGCCGGCAACGTCTCGTCCGGCATAGAGCCCGTCTTCGCCTATGCCTACAAACGCAAGGTCCTTCAGAAGGACGGCTCGCGCACCGAAGAGGAGGTCGTCGATTATGCCGTCCAGCTCTGGCGCGACAAGTTCGGGGACCGGGAACTGCCAGACTACTTCGTCAATGCCCAGACCCTGCAGCCGCTCGAGCACGTGCGGATGCAGGCGGCGGCGCAGAAATGGGTCGACAGCTCGATCTCGAAGACGATCAACTGCCCGGAGGACATCTCGTTCGAGGCCTTCAAGAACGTCTACCTGGAGGCCTACGAGACCGGCTGCAAGGGCTGCACGACCTACCGGCCGAACGACGTGACGGGGTCCGTGCTGTCGGTGTCCGAAACGTCGGACGCCGTCCCGGGGGGCGCGCCCGAACAGGGCAGGGAGACGGTCCCGGTCCACGATGGCGAGGTCGTCTACATCTCGGAGCCGCTCGATCGTCCGCAGTCGCTCGAAGGACACACCTACAAGCTCAAGTGGCCGGAGAGCGAGCACGCGATCTACATCACCATCAACGACATCGTCATAAGCGGCCACCGCCGCCCGTTCGAGGTGTTCATCAATTCCAAGAACATGGAGCACTTCGCCTGGACGGTCGCGCTCACCCGGATGATCTCGGCGGTGTTCCGGCGGGGCGGGGACGTGTCCTTCGTGGTCGAGGAACTGAAAGCCGTCTTCGACCCGCGCGGCGGCGCGTGGATGCAGGGCAAGTACATCCCCTCGATCCTCGCCGCGATCGGCGGCGTGATCGAGCGCCACCTCATCGCGATCGGCTTCATCGAGGGAGAGGGGATGGGGCTCAAGACGGATCCGCGCGCGCAGGTCGTGAACCTTCCCGGCAACCGGGGCAAGGCCTGCCCGCGCTGCGGCCAATACGAGATGCGGATGATCGAAGGCTGCATGACCTGCGCCGCGTGCGGGCATTCGAAGTGCCAGTAGCCGTGTGAAATACCGGGTAATTCGAGCCCATTTCCGGGAATTCGGCGCCCATCGGCAGGTGCATTCGCGCCCACGCCCATCTGCGGCCCTGATTTGCAGAGTTTCCTGACGGAGGTCGCTTTCGAACGCGCTCTGTCGGTCTTTTCATGGGTCGAGCGAACCGGTTTCCGCCTTCGCGATCCGGATCCGGATCCGGCTCGTCGCGAGAGCGAGGTTCGCCTTTCCCCGAGCAGTGCATGAGATATGCTGCGGCGATGACAAGGTTGTCGGAATGAAGCGATACTACCTCGCCGCGACCGTCGGAGCGCTTCTCATGGCGCTTTGGCTGGTCGAATCGTTGCAGGAAATCGCGGGCGGAGTCGCGATCTTCCTGGTTGGCATGCTCATGCTGGAGGATGGCTTCCGCCTGCTCGGCGGGGGCAGGCTCGAGAGGCTTCTGGGGGCGGCCACGCGCTCCACGCCGCGCGCGCTTCTCTTTGGGGTCGTCTCCACGACCCTCCTGCAGTCGAGTTCGCTCGTCTCGGTCGTGACGATCTCGTTCCTGAGCGCCGGGCTGATCTCCCTGATCGGCGGGATCGGTATCGTCTTGGGCGCCAACCTGGGCTCGACGACTGGCGCGTGGATCGTGGCGGGCCTCGGCCTGAAGGTGAACATCGCGGCCTACGCCATGCCGATGATCGCGGTGAGCGTGCTGCTGCTCTTCCAGAAGGCGGCCGTTGCCCGCGGGATCGGCTATGCGCTGGCCGGGGTCGGGTTCCTCTTCCTCGGCATCCACTACATGAAGCTTGGCTTCGAGGAATTCCAGGGCCAGATCGACCTCGCGCGCTTCGCGCTGACGGGCCTCCTGGGTCTCCTCGTCTATACGTTGCTGGGCGCCGCGGCGACGGTCATCATGCAGTCGAGCCATGCGACGATGGTCCTGGTCCTCACGGCCCTTGCCGCCGGCCAGATCACCTACGAGAACGCCATCGCGCTTGCCATCGGGGCAAATGTCGGCACCACGGTCACCGCGATCATCGGGGCGCTCGGGGCGAATTTCCAGGGGCGGCGCCTCGCGCTGGCGCATCTCCTGTTCAATCTCTCGACAGCGGCGGTGGCCCTTATCTTCGTCTCGCAGCTGCGCGAGGCGGTAGACCTTATCGCCTCCTGGACAGGCATCGCTGCGGATGCCTACGCGCTCAAGCTCGCTCTCTTCCACACGATCTTCAACTCTATCGGCATCCTGTTGATCCTGCCGTTCCTGCGCGCCCTGGAGCGCCTGCTCGAACGGCGCATTCCCGAACCGGTGCCGGACATCTCACGTCCGCGCTACCTCAACGCCGCAGTGGACGATTTCCCCGAAACGCTGGAGAGCGCGCTCCGCAAGGAAGTGCTGCACCTCTACGACAACGCGATCAAGCTCATCCTGCACGGGTTGAACCTCCACCGGGAGGACGTCTTCACGGCCAGGGACATCGGCGCCGCCGTCCGGGCCAGCCGCGCGCCCATCGACCTCGACATCGGCGACGGCTACGACCGGAGGGTCAAGACGCTCTACGCCGCGATCGTCGACTTCAGCACGCGGATGGGAGGCCGGAAACTCGCGCCTGACATCGCCGCGCGGGTCGATGCGCTGAGGGACCTGTCGGGGGGGCTCGTCCGCGCCGTCAAGTCGGTCAAGCACATCCGCAAGAATATCCTGCGCTACACGACGCGGCCCCAGGGCGCCGTGACCGAGCTCTACGACGATCTCCGCACCCAGGTGGCGCGGAGCGTCGTCGCGATCCGGGACCTCGGGCTCGAGCCGCCCGACGCCCGCAGCGTTCTCTGGCTCGATCAGGAGGCGGCGCAGATCGAGGCGAACGCAAGGTCGCGAAACGCTCGTGTCGGCGGGCTGCTGCGCGAAAAGGCCCTTGCTCCGGCGGCGGCGACGTCGTTCCTCAACGATGCAAGCTATGCCGATGCGGCGATGCGCGAGCTCTTCGTCGCGGCACTGGCCTACTACGCCGAAGAGGACCGCGCGGTCGCCGAGGTCGAGGGGCTGCTCGCGCTCGACGAGGACGAGATTCGCCAGGCCGCCGGTCCCTCCGCGCCCCGGGCGGAATCGGCGGGCGGCGAGATTGCAACAGAAGTGTCACAGAAGGCGGCTAACCTGCAGTCCGGGCCGGGAACGGGGGGGCGCTGATGGGACTGAGGAAACTTGCCGAAAAGGTCGCGGACTATCAGCAGCGGCTGGAGGCGGGGAAGACCCGCACGATCGAACCCGAGCACGTCGAGAAGGTGCTCGGCAAGCTGCGCCGGAAGGAAGCGGACCTGCTCGCGCGGATCTCCACCGAAACGGACCGGGACGAGCGCGCCGATCTCGACCGCAAGCTGCGCATCGCGCGGGAGCATATAACGCGGGCCGAGTGGCTTCTGGCCGAGTTGTCCTGACGCCCGCATCCCGGTCAATCCGTCGGGCCACCCAGGCTCGCGATCAAGGCGGAGTCGAGGTTGAGCGTCCGATCCGCCTCGTCGAGAACCTGACTGTCCGGCACCACCGGCACGATCTCGATGCCGTCGCGGTGGTGGGCGCCTGCGCACGCATCTTCGGCCGGAGCCGATCGCGCCTCCAGGCCGGTC
>Ga0102926_1000803_pt1 | contig 18719 bp, 16 predicted proteins | sample SalPonR1_A_D2_MG_FD_78173 | JGI IMG/M metagenome (GOLD analysis project Ga0102926, IMG submission 78173) | Salt pond soil microbial communities from South San Francisco under conditions of wetland restoration - Salt Pond MetaG R1_A_D2_MG | ecosystem: Environmental > Aquatic > Marine > Intertidal...
CGATGAGGGTATACATGGCGGCGGCCCGCTCACCTCCGCGCCCGGAGCCTGCGAACAGCCACGGCTTTCGGCCCGGGGCCACGCCGCGCAGGGCGCGTTCGGCCGCATTGTTCGTCAGGCAGATGCCCCCGTCTTCCGGGAGGGCCGTGAAGGGCTGCCAACGGCCCTACCTCTCGAACAAGTCGTTGATCGCCTTGGCCACCTCGTTGTGCCCGGACAGTTTCGCGCGCTCTGCCGGAAGCCAGCCATGGAGGCTGTCCACCAGGGGGCGAGACAGGTCCTGGCGGGCGGCAAGGCGGGCCACGGAATCCAGCCCACTGATTTCGCGCTCGATATCGAAGATGGCGTCGATCCGTTTCACCGCGCCCTGCGCGATCTGCGATATCTGATGGGCGGGTTTGCCCTTTCGCAGGTTGCCGGCAATATCCGCCAACTCGAAGAACTTCCGCCGCGCATACCCGTCACAGAGACCGAGGGACAAGTCTGTCCGGGGAAACGGGAACCTCGGCCATCGGCCGATTTGCGCAAAACGCCCTTTTGCACATATCCGTTCGGATTGGGTGCCTCTCCGGCTGCGCGCTGGCATCGGGCGAACGCATCACTCACCTTTGCAACGACCGGAGGGGCCCGCCCATGCATATCAGGACGGCACAGTCGCGTGCTGATGACGTTGATGGCGTCATCGCGGAGATCAGCGATGGTCTGGAGGTGGGACGTCTCGGCCCGCCGGATTTCATGGCCGTGCATTTCGGCGTGCGGAGCCCCGCGGACGCGCTGCGGGCGGGGGCCCGGGCCGGGACCGGCTGTGCGGCGCTGCATGGCGGGTCGTCCTGCCGCGGGATCATGACGCAGGACGGTGTGAACATCGACAGCGGTGCCGGAGCGGGCGCGCTGGCGATCTGGGACCCGGATGGCAGCTACGGGACGGCCTCGGCGGAGCTGGGCGATGATGCCGGGGCCGCGGCGCGCGGCGCCGCGGAGGCGGCGCTGCAGGCCGCCGGCCGCGCCGGCGAGAGCCCGGAGATGGTCTGGCTGACGGTCGCGCCGGGCCGGGAGGAACAGGTCCTCGACGGTCTGCGCAGCGTGGTCGGACCCGAGACGCTCATCGTCGGCGGCAGTTCGGCCGACAACGATGTCAGCGGTGGGTGGGCGCAGTTCGGGCCGGAACACGCGCATCGCGATGGCGTCGTCGTGTCGGTCCTGTTCTCGTCCTGCCCGATCACCTCGTTTTATCAAAGCGGCTATGCGCCCGCGATGGAGAACGGGCGCGTCACCCGTATCGAGGGACGCCGGCTGATCGAGATCGACGGCGAGCCGGCGGCCCGTGTCTATCACCGCTGGACAAGGGGGGCCGTGGCGATGGCCGGGGATGCGCCCGTCTCGGTTCTGTCCGATGCGACGCTCTGGCCGCTCGGGCGCGTGACGCGCGAGGTGGCCGGGGTGCCGTTCCACCTGCTGGCCCATCCGGCCGTGGCGCATCCCGACGGATCGCTGGACCTGTTCGCCGACCTGAGCGAGGGCGACCGGATATGGCAGATGCAGGGCTCTTCCGACAGTCTGGTCGCGCGCGCCGGACGGATCGCGGCCCAGGCCCGGAAAAACGGCGGCGACAGCGTGTCCGGCGCTCTGGTCGTCTATTGTGGCGGCTGCATGCTGGCGGTGCAGGACCGGATGGACGAGGTCCGGGCAGGCGTGAACACCGCGCTTGGCGATGTGCCGTGGATCGGGGTATTCACCTTCGGAGAGCAGGGCGTTCCGACCGGCGGCGTGGCGGAACACGGCAATCTCATGATTTCTTGCACGGTCTTCGCGAGGTAGGATATGAAGGGCATGATCTTCACGGAACTCCTGGCGATGGCAGAGGCAAGCCTTGGTGAAGAGGTGGTGGACCGGGTCATCGAGACATCGGACCTGCCATCCGGCGGTGCGTACACGGCCGTCGGCAACTATCCCTGCGAGGAGCTTTTCATCCTGATCCGCGGGTTTTCGGCACAGGGCGGACCGCCCGCCGATACCCTGCAGCGGCGGTTCGGCCATTGGATGATGCAGAGCTTTGCCCGGCATTACCCGCGGTTCTTCGAGGGCCGCGCGGGCAGCCTCGACATGCTCGAGGCGGTCGAGGACGACATCCATGTCGAGGTGCGCAAGCTCTACCCCGATGCCGACCTGCCGGGGTTCGAAACCCGGCGCGACGGTGGCGGCCTCGACATGGTCTACCGCTCGCGGCGCCCCATGGCGGATTTCTGTCACGGGATGATCGAATCCTGCGCCGCGCATTTCGGCGAGACGGCACGCATCACGCGGCAGGACAAGTCGGAGGATGGCCGGACCGTCGCGGTCTTTCGCGTCGATACCGGCCCGAATGGATGACGGAAGACAGCACGAGAGCACAGGTCCCGCGTGCGCGGTTCGATCGCGAACGGCGTGCCCGGCAAGAGGCCGAAGCCCTGCTCGAGGAAAAATCGCGAGAACTCTATACCGCCAATCAGCGGTTGATGCGCGAAAGCGAGGCCATGCGCGCGGCACTGGCGGAAACCGAGGCGATGCGCGCGCGCGAATCCGCCGCACTCAAGGATCAGTCCGTGCTCTCGCAGGCGCTTTCGGCGCTGTCGGGCAAATCCAACGCGGCAGAGGCGATGCAGGATTTGCTGGACACCCTGCAACGCGCCTTCGATATTTTCGATGCCAGCTACTTGCAGGTCACCGGCGGGGACATCCGCATTGCCGCGTCGGCGCGCCCCGAGCATGTCGGCCTGCGGTTGCCGGTCCCGGCCGGTTTTTGCGATCGGCCGCGCCGGCTGAGCAGTCTCGGATCGGCGGCACCGGGAGAGGTGTTTCCGGGCCGCATTGCGGACTTTAACTCGGCGATCGTCGTCCCGCTCGGGGTGTCGGACGAGGCGGCCGGGGCGCTGTTGCTGGGATGTCTCGAATCCGGCCGTTTCCAGGCCTCGGACCTGCGGCTGATGGAGCGTGTCGCCCGGCTGGCGGTTCAATCCCTGACATCGCTCCGCGAGGCGCGGCGCAACGCGCTTCTGGTGTCGTTGATCGAGGGCCGGCCGATTTCCGGCGAGGGCGGCGTTCTCGATACGCCGCTCGAAGCGGTCCACAGGGCATTTGCGCGCCTGACCGACATGCAGGGCACCGTCGTCGGACTGCTCGACGACCTTCTCGGCGCGCCCCTCGACGGGGTCGATGCGGCCATCGAGCGCGCATTGGCCGGGCTGGGCAAGGCGACGAACACGGACCGGGTCCATGTCTTTCGCCTGCGCGAGGATGCGCCGCTGCTCGACAACACCCATGAATGGTGCGCCACGGGCATTGCCGCGAGGCGCGGCGCGCCTGGGGGTATTCCGGCGGGCCTGGTCGCGCATTGGCGCGAGACATTCGAGTCCGGCGCGGACGTGATAATCCCCGATGTCGGCGCGCTGCCCGCCGATGCGCCGGAAAGGGAGAGCCTCGAAGCACAGGGTGTCGTGTCGCTTCTGGCCGTGCCGATGCTGGAGGACGGCACGTTTCGCGGCTTCGTGGGCTACGAGGCGGTGCGCGCGCAGCGCACGTTCCTGCCCGGCGAGATCCATCTCATCCGCTCCGTGGCCAAGGTGATCGGCTCGCTTCTTGCCCGCCGTGAACAATCGGCCCGGGTCGAGCGGTTGTCCGAGATCGCGCGGCGCACCTCGAACCTTGTCGTGACGACGGATGCGGACCGGCGCATCACCTGGGTCAACGCGGCCTTCCAGCAGACCACCGGCTGGGCGCTTGACGAGATCAGGGGCCGGAATGCCGGCCGTTTCCTGCAATGCGACGAGACCGATCCGGACACGGTCGCCCATTTGCGCGCGGCGCTGGACCGGGCCGAGCCCGTGCAGGCCGAAATCCTCAACCGCGCCCGGGATGGGCGGCCCTACTGGGTCGATCTCGACATTCAGCCTCTGCGGGACGCATCCGGCACGCTTGAGGGGTTCATGGCTGTCGAGACGGATGTGACCGAGAGGCGCGAGCAAGCCGATGCATTGCGCGCGGCCGCCGACGATGCGGCCCGCGCCCGGGCCACGCTGGTCGCCGCGGTCGAGGCGTTGCAGGACGGTTTCGTGCTGTTCGATGCCGATGACAGGCTGGTCATATGCAACGAGCGGTATCGCGAACTCTACCCGCGGTCGGCCTCCGCGATCGTCGCCGGTGCGCGTTTCGAGGATATCCTTCGCCACGGCCTGGCCCATGGCGAATACGCCGAGGGCCTGGGGCGCGAGGAAGAGTGGCTCGCGGAACGGCTGGACCGGCACCGCGCGCCCGACAGCGAGGTGGAGCAGGAACTGTCCGACGGGCGCTGGCTGCGGATTTTCGAAAAGGCCACACCTGACGGCGGGCGTGTCGGCCTTCGGGTGGACATCACCGCGTTGAAGCAAGCCGAACAGCGCGCCAAGGCCGATCGCGCCGCAGCGATGGAGGCCAGCCGCGACGGGATCGCGATCACGGATGCCGAGGGGCTGTTCGTTTACATGAACGCGGCGCATCTCGCGCTGTTCGGTTACACGTCGGAGGCGCAGGTTCTCGGCAAGCCCTGGTCCATGCTTTACGAGCCGGGCGCTGCCGCGTGGATGGACGCGCATGTCATGCCGGAACTGGTGTTCCACGGCAGCTGGTCCGGCGAGATCATGGGCAAGGCGCGGGATGGCCGCCCCGTCGATCAGGAGGTCTCGTTAACGCTCAAGGAAGATGGCGGCATCCTGTGCATCGCGCGCGACATGCGCGACCGTCGCCGCGAGATAGCCGAGCGGGACCGGCTGCGCGAAGAACTGCAACTGGCCCAGCGGCGCGAGGTCGTGGGGCAGATGGCCGCCGGTCTCGCGCATGATTTCAACAACCTTCTCGCGACGATATCGGGCGGCGCACGGCTGATTCAGGAGGAAACCCCGGCGGGCAGCCTGGGAGAGATCAGTGCACGCCGGATTCAGTCGGCGACGAAACAGGCGGCCGACCTGGTCAGGAGGCTGTTGTCCCTCGGCCGCCGCGAGGCAGAGCCCGTGGCGCTGGATTTGCGCGGGCCGCTGCGCGAGGCGGAAGATCTTGTCCGGGCCGGCCTGCGCGCGCCCGCACGTCTGAACGTCCGCCTGCCCGACACCCCCGTCAGGATCGAAGCCGACCCGACCGACGTGCTGCAGACGGTGCTCAACCTGGCCATAAATGCCCGGGACGCGCTGGACGGCGGCCCCGGCGCGATCACCATCACGCTGGCACCACCGGTCAAGGACGATCTGCAGGGGCCGTTCGTGGTGGGACATGCCGATATCGCCCGCCGCTATTGCGCGATCAGGGTCAGCGATACCGGTGTCGGAATGTCATCCGAACAGGCGGCACGTGCCTTCACGCCCTATGAAACCACCAAGGGGCAGGATGGCAGCGGCCTGGGGCTTACGATCGTGTCGTCGGTGATCAGCCGGGTGGGCGGCGCGCTCAAACTCGAGACAGAGCCGGGACAGGGCAGCACGTTCACGATCCTCTGGCCCGAGGCGCCGGCGCCGGAAGAGGCAGGTGTCGTGATGGAAGAACTGACCGGGCGGCTGGACGGGCACACGGTCATGGTGGTGGACGATCACGAGGACGTGCTCGGCATCATCACGACGTTTCTCGAATCGGCCGGGGCCGAGGTCGCGCCGTCCTGCGACCCCCGCGACGCCGTCGAGGCGCTCGGGGATTCCCCGGATGGCTGGGACCTTCTGATCACGGATTTCGATATGCCCGGCATGAACGGCAGCGAACTCGCGCACGCCGCGCGCGCGCGCGCCCCGCGCCTTCCCGTCGTCCTGGTCACGGCGCTGGCCGGCATGGCCGGGCGCGACACCGGAATGTTCGATGCCGTTCTCGGCAAGCCCCTTGAGAAGGCCGCGCTTGTGAACGCGGCGGAAATTGCCATACTGCGCGCGAGGGAACGAGAAGATTGACCGATGCGCGTGTTGATTGCCGACGATCACGAGCTTTTGCGCGATACACTCGAGCTGTGGTTCAGGCAGGAAGACATTGACGTCACACCTGCGCAGGATCTCGACGCGGCCTTGCAACTGGCCGGGGCGGGCGACCCGTTCGATCTGATCCTGCTCGATTACGGCATGCCCGGCATGAACGGTCTCGATGGTCTGACACGCGCGCTGGAGGCGGGGCGCGGGGCGCGCGTCGCGGTGATGTCGGGTATCGCCCCGCGCGAAGTTGCCGAACAGGCGCTGGAGATGGGGGCTGCGGGCTTCTTGCCCAAGACGCTGCCCGCCAAGTCGCTGGTCAACGCGGTGCGTTTCATGGCGATGGGGGAGCAGTATGCGCCGGTCGACTTCATGACAGCCGCGCCGGAGGCAGAGGTGCTCAACCCGCTGGCCGAAAAACTGACCCCGCGCGAATTGCAGATGCTTGAAAAGCTGTGCGACGGCCTGTCCAACAAGGAAATCGCGCGGTCCCTCGGCATTCAGGAACCGACGGTCAAGCTGCACATGAAAACGCTCTACCGCAAGATCGGTGCCCACAACCGCACCCAGGCCGCCCTGATCGCACGGGATGCGGGGCTGTTCTGATCCGCGGCGCGCGCACGCCATGACCGCATGGACGGCCCTGTCGCGCCGGCGTGCACCTGATGCCGCGCCCAGTCTGCCGGTGTTCGGGCAACGTCCGGAGGCGGCACCGCGTCAGGCGGTCGCGGATCGGCCTGCCCCTTCAAGGCCCCGCGATCCGAGGGCGGTGCGGTCTCCCGCCAGGAGACATGGGCCGAAGGGGCCCCGTTTCGGCGCGGCACGGATCATTGGCACCCCGAAGGCGCGCCAGGCTGCCCCGGGGCCGACGACCGGGGGCGGGTGTGACCATGGGGGGCGCAGGCAGGGGGCGCGCATGCGGATTATCCCGTTCCGGCGGCCTTTTCGGCCTCTTCCATCAGGATCGGCACGCCCATGGTCATCGAATGGATGCCCATGATCGAGGTGAGCTGGATCACCTCGAGGATTTCCTCCCGCGTGGCCCCGGCGGCCAGCGCGTTGGCCATGTGCCGCCGCGCGCCCGAGGGCCACAGATGCGTGGTGGCCACGTTGATGGCGACAAAGATCAACTCCTTGGTCTTCTGGTCCAGCGGGCCGTTTTGCGGCACGCTGCGGAATTGCAGGAACGCCTCGAGATAGTCGGGGTCGAGCTCCTCCAGCGTGGTCCAGAACGGGTTCCAGTCGCCGGTGGCGCGCTGCGCCTCGGTGGCGGGATAGGTCTTGTCGGTCATGCTCAGCCCCCCCTGTGCCTGAAACTGTCGCGGCGGAAGGAATAGAGCGCGGCGGGGTCCACCATCACGTCGATCACCGCGGGCTTGCCGCAGGCGAGCGCCGCCTCGATCGCCCCGGCGGTCTGGCTCAGCGTCTCGGCGCGGTAGCCTTTGGCGCCGTAGAGTTCCGCCAGCTTGTCGAAGGGCGGGCTCGAGATGTCCGCGCCGATGTAGCGGCCATTGAAGAAATCGCGCTGATAGGCCTTTTCCGCGCCCCAGCAGCCGTTGTTCATCACCACCGTCACGGTGTTGATGCCGTGATCCACGGCGGTGGACAGCTCGGACGTGGTCATGCCGAAGCCGCCATCGCCCATGAGCGAAATCACCGGGCGGTCCGGCATTGCCAGCTTGACCCCCAGCCCGGCGGCAAAGGAAAAGCCCACCAGCCCGAAATCGAGCGGGGTGAACAGGCTTTTGGGTTGCCAGTAATTCAGCTTGTCGGTGGCCTGCAGGCACAGCGTGCCGGCATCCATTGTAAAGGCCGCGTCCTGCGGGCAGACATCGCGCAGCGTCTTGAACAGGCCCGAGGGCTGGATGATGGAATTGTCCGTATCCGCCTCGGCATCGCGCGCGGCCAGGAACGCCCGGCGCTCGGCCTTGCAGCTTGTCGTCCAGGCCTCGGCCTCGGCCCGGCGGCCCAGCCTTTCCGCCTCGGCGCGCAGCTGCTCCGCCACCGTGGGCGCATCGCCCCAGATGCCGAGCGCCACCGGGAAATAGCGCGCGATCGCCGCGGGCTCCTGCTCGACATGGATGATCGCCGCGTCGCGGTTGATGTTGTCATAGCTGTAGAAGGTGGCGTTGAAGCCGATCCGCGTGCCCAGCGCGAGGATCACGTCGGCCTCTTTCATCAGCCGCGACGCCACCGCGTTGCCGCGCGGCCCGGTCTGCCCCGCATTGAGCGGATGGCCGAACGGGATCGCGTCGCCATGTCCGGGCGACGCGACAAGCGGCGCGTTGAGCGCCTCGGCGAGGGCGATGGCGCGGTCGGCGGCCCCGGTATTCTTGATGCCGCCGCCCACCATGATCACCGGGCGCGCGGCCCCGGCCAGCATCTGCGCCGCCTGCGCGATGGCAGCCTCGGGGGCGGCGGTCGGGCCGACCGGGCGATAGGTTTCGGGCCGCGGCATGGCATCGAACGCGGCCTGCCCCGACAGCACGTCGCGCGGCAGGTTCAGGTGCACCGGCCCCTTGCGCGGCGCGTTGGCCACGCGAAACGCCTCCTGCACCAGTTCCGGCACCCGCTCGGTCGAGGGGGCGGTCCATGTCTTCTTGGTGACGGGCGTGAACAGCGCCTGCTGATCCACCTCCTGGAAGGCATCGCGATAGACATGCCCCGTGGCGAGCGCCCCGCCAATGGACACGACGGGCGTGTAGGCCGCCCTGGCCTGCGCCAGACCGGTCACGAGGTTGGTTGTGCCGGGGCCGTTCTGGCCCGCCAGCACCACGCCGGTCTCGCCCGAGGCGCGGGCATAGCCATCGGCCATGTGGGTGCCGGTGCGTTCGTCATGCACGCCGATGAAATCAATCTCCTTCGCGTCATAGAGCGCGTCGAACATCTCCATCGTGGCCGATCCGATCAGGCCGAAGACGAATTTCGTCTCTTCGGCCCGGAGGGCTTCGACGGCGGCCTGTCCGCCGGAAAGCTGTGTCATTTCATGGTCCTCTTGGTCAGGTCAGGGCGCGGTCCAGGAAATCCTGCACCGGATGCGCGAAAAGCCCGGGCCGTTCGATCAGCCCGAGATGCTGAAGCTGCGGAATGATGCGGGTCTCCGCGCCGGGAATTTCGGACGCGATGGCGTGGCTCATCGCCGGGGTGGAGCCGCTGTCGTGCTCGCAGGTCATCACCAGCGTGGGCCGGGTGATGGGCGGATCGGGCGCGATCAACTCGCGCACCCCTTCGGCCAGGACCCGGCGATGCGCGGCATAGTTGGCCGGGTCATTGGCCAGCACGATGTCGCGCACCGCCGCCACCCGATCGGCGTGATCGCGGCGAAAACCTTCGGTGAACCAGCGCGCAAGCGTCACGTCGATGCCCGCTGCGGGGCCGCCCGCCGCGGTGGCGCGGGCGCGGTCCTCGACGATGCGTTGCTGCTCCTCGCCCCGGTCATGGGGGGAATTGAGGATCGCCAGCGCCGAGACACGGCCCGGGTGATCGAGCGCACAACGGCGGTTGATCATCCCGCCCAGCGAGAACCCGGCCAGCGCCGCCCGCGCGATCCCCAGCTCGTCCAGCAGCGCGACCAGATGCGCACCAAGCGCGGTCAGGGTGACGGGGGCATCGGGCAGGGCCGTCTCGCCATGGCCCGGCAGATCATAGGCCAGCACCCGGAAACGCTGTGCCAGCACCGGCGCGATCTGCCCCCATGTGCTGGCCCGTGTCAGGCCAAGCCCGTGAATGAGCACCACCACGGGCGCATCCTCCGGGCCCGTCAGGTCATAGGCGGTGCCCTGCCCCGAGACCGCCATTCACACCCCCGCCGGGTTGTCGACATCGCGCCCCATCTCGCGCAGATCCGCGTAGCGGTCGCCGATCCGGTGATTGGGATGCCCGCCCACCGAGGCCCCGAGGGCGACGACGATCTCGTCCTCGGCGGGCGCATCGGCGATCGCGGTCTGGATCGTCTGGTAATGCGAGCGCCGCCCGCCATCGTCCTTGTCCATCAGCGGAATGGTGATCGGGCAGCCCGCCGCGCCGCGGGTGTTGGAGAACACGAGGTAGGATCTGGCGTTGATCGCCTCGCGGAACTGGTTGCCGAAATGCAGCGTGTGGGTCAGCGCCTGCGCGTGCTCGGTCTCGCCGCCCATGCCCACTACACTGGCCTTGCCGCAGCCCTCGAGCCGGTCGCCGGTGACGTCGAGCAACATCGCCGTGAGCAGCCTGCCGATCTCGGGCCCGTGCTCCTGTATCTCGGGGCGCAGATTCTCGACATGGCCGCGCCCGAACCACGGGTTCCGGATGATGGCCATCGCGGCGACCAGAAGCGTCGGCGTATCGACCGGTTTCCACCCCTCAAGATGGGTGGTCTGCTGCCAGAGCAGCGTGCGGCGCAGTTCAACCGGCATGGGCCATCTCCCGCTCCGCGAATTCCGGCATGACCTTGTCGATGAACATCTTCAGCGCGCGTTTCTGCCGCTCCATGTCGAGCCCCATCGAGGCGTAGTAGATGAAGGCATCCACCCCCAACCCCTCATATTGCCTGAGCTTGGCAATCACCTGATCGGGGTGGCCCAGCATGAGGTTTTCCTCCAGCATGTCGGGATCGACGCGGTAATTGCCCGCAAGGCTTTCCAGCGGAACGGGATCGGGATAGCCGTTCACCACGTCGCCCGATTTCATCATCAGGTTGCCAAAGCGCGCGAGAATCTGGCGCACCGCCGCGATGGTGGCCTGACGATCGTCGTCATTGTCATAGACCGCCGTGTGGCGCATCATCGCGAACCGGCCGCCATAGCCCGGGTTCAGCCGCGCCTTGCTGTCCTCGAGCATGGCGCGATATTTCTCGGCCTCGGAAAACGGCAGCGTCAGCGGCCAGCTCATGATGTTGCAGTCGTTCCCGACCGCATAATCGAAGGTGACGGGCGAGCGTGCCGCAACCCAGACCGGCACGTTTTCCTGCACCGGTTTCGGGCAGGAGGTCGCCTTGGGAAACTGCCAGTAGGTGCCGTCATGCTCCACATCCCCGGCCCAGAGTTTCTGCACCAGCGGCATCATCTCCTGCATGTAGCGCCAGCCGTCCTTCTGATCGAGCCCGGGGAACATCCGGTCGAACTCGCGCTGATAGGCACCGGAGCCGAGGCCGAACTCCATCCGCCCGCCGGACAGCAGATCGCACAGCGCGGCCTCTCCGGCGAGCCTGATCGGGTGCCAATAGGCGGCGTTGGCCACTGCCGCGCCGACGCGGATATTTTTCGCGTGATCGGCCCACCATGTCATCAGGTGAAACGGGTTGGGCGCGATGGTCATTTCCAGCGCGTGATGCTCGGCGGCCCAGGCGATCTCGAACCCGGCCTCGTCGGCCATCTGCACCATCTCCAGCGTGTGGTCGCGCACGGCGCGCATATCCGTGTCCGGGTCGATCCGTTCGAGGTTTATGGCAATATGAAACTTCATCCTGTCCTCCCTTGGCTCATCGCGACACGAACTGGCTCGCCAGCGGTTCAGACGAGGTGTTGATCCAGACGGTTTTCGGGCGGGTGTAGTCATAGACGGCCTGAAACCCGCTCTCGCGGCCGTAACCGGAGGTTTTCATGCCGCCGAACTCCGCGATCGGGGAGACCGCCCTGTAGGTGTTGACCCAGACGATTCCGGCGCGCACCGCCCGGCTCATGCGCAGGGCGCGGGCGCTGTCGCGGGTGAAGATGCCCGCCGCCAGCCCGTGCACCGTGTCATTGGCCAGCGCCAGCGCCTCTTCCTCGGTGCGGAAGCGCAGCACGCTCAGGACGGGGCCGAAAAGCTCGGTGTCGACGATATGCAGGTCGGGGCGCGGGCAGTCGATGATCGTCGGCTCGTAGAACAGGTCCGAGCCCGCATCGGCGCGCTTGCCGCCGCAGACGATCCGCCCGCCCTCCTCGACCGCGCGGGCGACCTCGCGTTCGATCGTCTCGATCTGTCCCCGGGTGCAGAGCGGCCCCATGTCGGTGTCCTCGGCCATGGGGTCACCGATTGTCACGTTGCGCGCCACCCCGGCCATGCGCGACAGGAAGTCATCGGCGACATCCTCGTGCACGATGAGGCGCGATCCGGCGACGCAGCTTTGCCCCGAGGCCGCGAAGATGCCGCCCACCGAGCCGTTCACGGCGCTGCCGATATCGGCATCGTCGAACACGATGAAAGGCGACTTGCCGCCCAGTTCGAGGCTGATCTCGGCAAGGTTCTCGCGCGTGTTGCCGATCACGTGGCGCGCCGCAGCCGGCCCGCCGGTGAACGACACCCGCGCCACCAGCGGGTGCGATGTCAGCACCTGACCGCAGGGGTCGGCATGGCCGGTGACGATATTGACCACGCCGTCGGGGATGCCCGCCTCGGCGATCAGTTCGCCGAATTCCAGCATCGCGGCGCTGGCATGTTCCGATGCCTTGAGGACAACCGCGTTGCCCGCCGCCAGCGCCGGGCCGATCTTGACCGCCGACAGGAACAGCTGCGAATTCCACGGCACCACCGCGGCGATCACGCCCAGCGGCTCGCGGTCGGTGAACACGAACATGTCGGGCTTGTCGATGGGCAGGGTCTCGCCGTGAATCTTGTCGGCCGCGCCCGCGTAGAAGTGATAGAACTCGCTGATATATTTTGCCTGCCAGCGGGTTTCCTTGAACATCTTGCCGGTGTCGCGGGTCTCGATCTCGCCCAGATGCTCGGAGCGGTCGGCCAGCAGATCGGCCAGACGGCGCAGGCAATGGCCCCGCCCGGTGGCGCTCATCCTTGCCCAGGGCCCCTCGTAGCAGGCGCGGTGCGCCGCGCGCACGGCGCGGTCGACATCGCCGGCGCCGGCCTCGGGGATTTCGGCCCAGACCTCGCCCGTGGCCGGGTTCACACTGGCGAAGGTGCCGCCGTCGTCAGACGGCACCCACGCCCCGTCAATCAGCATCCTGTATGTCTTCATATTGCGCTTTCAGTTTGCGGCCGCGAGGGCCATCCGGGTTTGCGGCAGCACCCTGTGGTAGCAGCCGTCGCTATAGGCCAGGGGCCGGGACGCCCCGGCGATCACATCGCGCACATGGCCCAGCACGATCAGGTGGCTGCCGGAGCGGACGGTTTGCTGCAGATCGCAGCGAAACGCCGTGGCACCGTCGATCTGCGGGGCCGTGCCCGGCGCGCCGTAACAGTTGATCCCGGAAAACCGGTCCGCGACCCAGGCGTCGTGGCGCCCGGCGAACCGGTCGGCGATCTGGGCATCGGTCTCGGACAGGACGTTCACGCAGAACACCCCGTTGCGCGACACCGCCCTCGCGATCCGGCTCTCGGCGAACAGACAGACCAGAACCGTCGGCGGATCGGCCGAGACCGAGGAAAACGCGCTCACGGTGGTCCCGTGCCGCCCGGCCTCGCCATCCGTCGTGACGACAGTCACCGACGACGCGACCTGACGCATCGCGGAAATGAAACGGTCTCGCGGCACCAGTTCCGTGTTGTCTCGAAACATCCCGACGCTCCTGCTGTTGCGGCAAAATCCTGATGACCGGGACGCTCGCACAGATCGTCAATTCTTGATAGCGAATAATTTTGCTCTATAAATTCACCAAATCCGAATTGATGAGCGCTTCAGGAGCACCGATGAACATCGTTTCCCTTCAGACCTTCCTGGCCATCGTCGAAACCGGAAGCCTGGTGCGGGCCTCGCAGAAAATGAACGTGACGCAATCCACCGTGACGGCGCGGCTCAAGACGCTGGAGGAGGAGATCGGGCAGGTTCTCCTGAACCGGCAGAAATCCGGCACCACGCTTACCCCGGCAGGAAGCAAGCTGTTGGGCTATGCCCGCATCATGACCGGGCTCTGGCGGCAGGCGAAATTCGAAACCGCCCTGCCCGCGGGGCTGGACGCGGTCTGCACCTTCGGCTGCGACCGCGAGCTTTGGCACGGCCCCGGTCGGCGCTTTTTCTACGACATCCTCTCCGAGCACCCCGAGATCGCGCTCTCGGTGCACCAGGGCAGCAGCGAGGATCTCGAGGCGTGGCTGCTGGAGGGGGCCGTGGACGTGATCCTGACCTACGAGGCCGTCGCGCGCGGCAACCAGACCGTGCACGATCTCCCGGCCGAGCGCCTGGTGCTCTATTCCGACCGTCCCGACGCGCCCGTGGTGGGCGATCCGGACTATATCTTCGTCGATCACGGCACCGATTATCGCCGCATGCACGCGGAAACCTACCACGATGCCGGGGTCGCCCGGATCAGCTTTGACAGTTCCTGGTGGGCGCTTCAGTTCATCCTCGACAATCGCGGCTCGGCCTATCTGCCAGAGGCGCTCGCCGCGCGGTTCCTGCGCGACGGGCGTCTCTTCGCGGTCGCCGGCGCGCCGGTCTACACGCGCAAGAAATGCCTCGTCGTCAACGACACGGCCGCGCAGAACTGGAGCTGGTTCGAGAGCCTTGTCGACCGCCTGCGCGACGAGACCCTGCCCCTGCCGGAGTGAGGCGGGGCAAAGCCCGAAGGTGCAAATAATCCGAACATTCTCTGCATAAAGTTTCGCTTATCAATTCATTGAGGCTGGTTAACCTATGGCCACGGCCCTGGTGCGGCCTGCCCGGGCGCGGTGCAGAGCCATCTGGCCGGGCGTCCGGATGCGGGCGCATCAGAACAACAAAACGCCGGGGCGGATAATGCCCCGGCATGTCCGAATAGGGAGACAAGCCAATGAAATCGCTCAAGACCCTGCTGGTCGGCGGCACCATTCTGGCATCCACGCCGGCGTTTGCCGCCGATATCGTGATCGGCGTGCCGAACTGGCCGTCGGTGACCGTCACGGCCAAGATACTGGAAATCGCGATCGAGCAGAACCTCGGCTATGATGTCGATCTGCAGAACGGCACCAATTCCATTGTCTTCGAGGCAATGGATTCGGGCTCGATGCATATCCATCCCGAAGTCTGGATGCCCAACCAGAAGAACCTGGTCGACAAGTTCGTCGATCAGAAGGGCACGGTGGAGATAAGCGACAAGTCCGCCGGTGCATTCCAGGGCATGTGCGCCGACAGGGCGACCTCGGAAAAGCACGGCGTCACCTCGATCGAGGACCTGACCCGCCCCGAGGTGGCCGACCTGATTGACAGGGACGGCGACGGCAAGGGCGATCTCTGGATCGGCGTGACCGGCTGGCAATCGACCAATGTCGAAAAGATCCGCGCCAGGTCGTACGGGTATGACCAGACGATGGAGCTCAAGGAAAGCGACGAAACGATCGCCTATGCCGAAATGGACAACCTCGTGAAACAGGGCGAGCCCTGGATCGGCTTCTGCTACGGGCCGCATTACGCCTTTGCGCTGCAGGATCTCGTGCGCCTCGAAGAGCCCGGTCATGACCCGGAAAAATGGACTGTCGCGCAGCCTGACGAAGACCCGGGCTGGCTGGAAAATTCCGAGGCCGCGGTCGCGTGGCCGCCGCTCGGGATTCATGTCGCGTGGGCCAGGTCGCTTCACGAGGATTATCCCGGCGTCGCGAACATGCTTGCGAACGTGCAGCTGACGACCGATCAGTTGTCGGCCATGACCTATGCGCTGGTCATCGAAAAGCAGGACGTGGACGCATACGCGACGCAATGGATCGCGGCGCACGAGGACGAGGTGCTGAACTGGTTCCTGGACTGACGCACAGGCCCTGCGCCCCGAAACGGGGTGCGGGGCACCCCGGGGCGTTGCGGCTTGACCACCGGCAATCGCCCCAAGCAGGTGGGACAGATCACATGACAGACGAAACCGTCGTCCGGCTCAGGGATGTCTGGAAGGTGTTCGGACCCCGCGCCGAAGAGGCGATCGCGGCCATCAAGGGCGAAGGTCTCCGCAAACCCGAGGTGCTGGAGCGCTTCGGCTGTGTCGTGGGCGTGCAATCGGCCAGCTTCGAGGTCGCCCGCGGCGAAATCTTCTGCATCATGGGCCTTTCGGGGTCGGGCAAGTCCACGCTGGTGCGCCATGTCAACCGCCTGATCGAGCCGACGGCGGGCACCATCGAAATCCTCGGCCAGGACGTGTCGTCCCTGTCCCGGACGGACTTGCGCCGCATCCGCGCCGAGAGGATCGGCATGGTGTTTCAGCACATGGCGCTGATGCCGCACCGCTCGGTCCGCGACAACGTGGGCTACCCGCTGGAAATCCGCCACGTCCCCAAATCGAAACGCTGGGCCGTGTCGGACCACGCGCTCGAACTGGTCGATCTGGTCGGGTTCGAGGACCGCCTGCCAAGCGAGTTGTCGGGCGGCATGCAGCAACGCGTGGGAATCGCGCGCGCGCTGGCCTCGGACCCCGAAATCCTGCTGATGGACGAGCCGTTCTCGGCGCTCGATCCGCTCATTCGCCTGCAATTGCAGGATCAGTTCAAGGCGCTGGTCGCACAGCTGAAGAAAACCACGCTTTTCATCACCCATGACCTCGACGAGGCGATCCGCATCGGCCACCGCATCGCGATCATGAAAGACGGGGTGATCGTGCAGATCGGCACGCCCGAAGAGATCGTGATGCGCCCCGCCGATGACTATGTGCGCGAGTTCGTCCAGGGGATTTCCAAGCTCAAACTGGTCAAGGCGCATTCGATCATGACCCCGATAGACGAGTTTCGCGCCACCGACGACCGCTCGCTCGACGATGCGCTGCGCGCCGATGAAGGGGCCGATCTCGATCACCTGATCGATCTCTCGGTCGAGACCTATGCGCCGCTCATCATCACCGAGAACGGCACGGATGTGGGCGTGGTGGACAAGGCCCGCCTGCTGCGCGGCATCCAGGGGGGCAAGCAGGAATGAGCGACACCGGCACGGAACCGACAATCACCGCCGCCTCGGATATCGAGGTCGACCGCGCGGCGCTCGACCGGTCGATCCGCGCGTATGCCGGCCCCGACGGCGCAGCCTATGTCGCGGCGTTTCACAGGATTCACAACGCGACCGGCTGGATGCCCGTCAACTTTCATGTCTGGGCCGCGCTCCTCGGGCCGCTCTGGGCCGCCTCGCGCTCTGTCTGGGGGATGTTCTGGGGCTTCCTGCTGCTGGAAATCGTGGCCTGGGTGCAGATCGGGCGCGGGGCCTGGGGCGATCCCGGTGCCGATTTCGCGGAGCGCGCCGCCCTGCAGGCCGACCGCGCCCGGGACCTGCGCGACCGCGCCGCCGAGGCCAGCGACCAGGCCGATATCGACCGGTTCTCGACATTGGCCGCGAATATCCAGAAAGCCGCGGACAGCAGCCTTGCCAAGGCGCAGGCGGCCCAGTCGGAGGCCATCGGCATACTGGTCACGGGGCTGGTGTTTCTGTTGCTTGTCAAGCTGGCGCAGGGGCTGATGGCCTTTCCCGCCTGCGAAAGGCAATACGAACGCTGGCGGACAGACCCGGACGCCACCGAACATGGCCGTTCGCTCGGGAACACGCTCATCGGGGTGGCGCTCACCGCCGCCATCGCGCCGCTGGTCATCTATAAATTCACCGCCAATGCGGCCATGGGCCTGCTGGACGACTTCCCCGAGGATCGAATCTCGGCGCTGGTCCTCGGTCACGAGGATCACAGCCTCTTCTCGGTGGTCGCCACCTGGCTGGAGGCGCGGATAGATGCCGCCGCCACCGCCGGGGGGGATGTCTTCGACGGGTTGGTCGCGGGGGTGCGCACGGTGCTCGATGCGCTGACCCTGGCGCTGAACGGCTCGCCCTGGCCGGTGGTGATGCTGGTGATCTGCGTCACCGCATGGCGCGCCGCCGGGCCGCGCGTGGCGATCTTCACCGCCGCGTCGCTGGCCTATATCGCGCTGCTCGGCTACTGGGCCGTGGCCATGGAAACCGTCGCGCTCGTGGGGGCGTCGGTGCTGCTTTGCGTGGTGGCCGGTATCCCCCTCGGCATCTGGTTCGGCAAATCGCGCCGTGCCTATGCCGCGGCCGAGCCGGTGCTCGACCTGATGCAGACGCTGCCCGCCTTCGTCTACCTGATTCCCGTCATCGCCTTTTTCGGCACCGGCAACCCGCCGGGCATCCTTGCGACGATCATCTTCGGCATGCCGCCGGTGATCCGCCTGACCGCCCTCGGCATGCGCGGCGTGCCCGAAAGCATCAGGGAGGCCGCCGTGGCCTTCGGCGCGTCGCGCTGGCAATTGCTCAAGGATGTCGAGGTGCCTCTGGCCCTGCCCTCGATCATGACCGGGGTGAACCAGACGATCCTGATGTGCCTCAGCATGGTCGTCATCATATCGCTCATCGGTGGCGGCGGGCTGGGCAAGGAGATACTGGAAGCCCTGCAATACGCGGCGAAAGGGCCGGGCCTGCTGGGCGGGTTCGCGATCCTTTTCCTCGCGATGGTCATGGACCGGATCGTTCAGGGGGCATTCCGTCACAAGGATAGATGACCCTGTCCACGGCGTGGCGCGAACGGCCGATGGTGCGGTAACCGCGCGGGTCCGGGCCCCCCGGAAAACCGGGGCGGCCCGCCCGGTCGCCCGGCGCTCGCCGCAAGACGGCGCCACGGCGCATCACGAGGCCAGAAGCGGACTGACGAAGCCCTCCGGCTTCACGGCGAGAACCGGACAGTCCAGGCCGTTGATGATGTTCTCGGCCGTGTTGCCGATGAACACGCCGCTCAGCCCCGTTCGCGCCACGGTGCCCATGACGACCACGTCCGCACCGGCCGTGCGGCTCTGTTCGCGGATCACCGTTTCGGGGGGGCCGCGTTCCAGGCGCGGAACCAGACGCGGCCCGGCGGCGGTCTGTGCCCGGACAGACGCGAGCAGACGGTCCATCGCGTCTTGCCGGGCGGC
>Ga0102926_1000804_pt1 | contig 18718 bp, 13 predicted proteins | sample SalPonR1_A_D2_MG_FD_78173 | JGI IMG/M metagenome (GOLD analysis project Ga0102926, IMG submission 78173) | Salt pond soil microbial communities from South San Francisco under conditions of wetland restoration - Salt Pond MetaG R1_A_D2_MG | ecosystem: Environmental > Aquatic > Marine > Intertidal...
AAAGTACATGATCCAGACCATGGAAAAGTAATGTTCGATATTGGGAGAGATGCATCAAAAAACATTGCTGCCAGTTATGCAATGGAAATTAATAATGTGGAAGATGAATTTGAGAAGTCTGATTATTATTATGAAGATGTGTACTACACCCAAGCCCAGGCCCATACCATGAGTGAACCCCATGCTGCTTATGCTTATTTAGATTTGCAGGATCGACTAAATGTTGTGACTTCGACTCAAACACCTTTTCATGTGAGAAGAATTTTAGGAAAAACATTAGGAATACCCCTGAGCAAAATTCGTGTGTTTAAGCCAAGAATTGGTGGTGGGTATGGTGGTAAACAGTTTATCCATGGTGAGTTTTTTGTGAGTTTAGTGACCCTTCAAACGAAAAAACCTTGCAAATTAATTTATACAAGAAAAGAAGTCTTTGAAGCAACGAATTCAAGACATCCCATGCGTATAAAAATGAGAATCGGCGCCATGGCTGATGGGATGATGAATGCCATTGAAATGAAAATCCTTTCAAATACTGGTGCTTATGGCGAACATTCTCTAACGGTACTAATGGTTGCAGGTTCTAAAACTTTACCCTTATACAATAAGGTAAAAGCAGTAAAATTTTCTGGTGATGTTGTTTATACAAATACGACACCAGCTGGTGCCTTTAGAGGTTATGGGGCGATTCAAGGCAATTTTGCTTTGGAATCAGCAATCTCTGAAATGGCAAATATGGTTGGCATAGATCCTATAGAATTTAGACGCATGAATATGATTAAAGAAAATGAAACATCAGAAATATTTGAAGTCATGGGTGAAGGTACAGAAGGTACAGCTCAAATGATCGAGTCATGTAAGCTAGAAGAATGTATAGAGATTGTTAAAGAAAAAATAAACTGGGAAGAAAAGTATCCATTTAAAAAGATTGACGAAAATACCGTTAGGAGTGTCGGTATGGCCATTGCTATGCAAGGCTCTGGTATTCCGTATATTGATATGGGGTCAGCAGTCCTTAAGTTAAACGACGATGGCTTTTTTAACTTACAAGTGGGCGCAACGGATTTAGGTACGGGTTCAGATACTGTCTTAGCGCAAATTGCCGCTGAAGTACTTCAAGTAACCACAGACAAGATAATAGTTTACTCATCAGACACAGATCAAACTCCATATGATGTAGGCGCTTATGCCTCATCAACAACTTATGTTTCAGGTAATAGTGTTTATTTGACGGCAATGGCGATGTTAGACGCTTTAAAAGAAAAAGCAAAACAAGTTCTTAAAGTAGATGAAATATCTTATAAAAAGGGTGTTTTTGCTAGTGGTGATAAAAGCATTTCACTAGTTGATCTTTCAAATGAGTTGTTTTATGGAGAGGATATGAAACAATTAGTCGTTTCTGAATCTTATTACGGTAAGAAGTCTCCGCCACCATATATGGCTTGTGCTTGTGAAGTGGAGATTAATGAAGCAACTGGGGTTTTGAAAGTGCTAGAATGTGTTGCCAGTGTGGATTGTGGTGTAACCCTTAATCCAAATCTAGCTAAGATTCAAGTAGAAGGGGCTTTGGTACAAGGATTAGGCATGGCATTAACAGAACAAGCCAATCGTGGTTCCAAGGGACAACTTTATAATAACACTTTCTTAAATTATGGTGGGCCAACAAAAATGGACTTTGGAAAGTTAGATGTTAGTTTCGTTGACAGTTATGAACCTTCTGGTCCATTTGGTGCAAAATCTGTTGGTGAAATTGGTATCGATACACCACCAGCGGTAATATCTAATGCTATAAAAAATGCTATTGGCCATCGAATGAAAGTTCTACCAATGACATCTGAAAGGATTTGGCAGATGATTAATCAATAGTTTAAAATAAAAATAGAGTAGAGTTTGTTTTCTACTCTATTTCTATTTTTTGTAATTAATTAACTGAATAAATAGGTCAACAATTTTAGCATCAAATTGTGTGTTCTGATGCTTAACAAGTTCAGAAATGGCTTCTGATTTTGAAAGGGCTTCACGATAGGGTCTTTTAGAAGTCATAGCATCATAAGCGTCCACAACAGTGATGATACGAGAGAGGAGTGGAATATCCTCGCCTTTCAACTGATCTGGATAGCCAAAGCCATCATATCTCTCATGGTGATGACAAATGTATTTTGAAATAGATGAAAGGTTTTTCAGATCTTTTGTAGCTTTAAAGCCAATTTCTGGGTGTCGTTTGATTTGATTAAATTCATCTAATGTTAGTTGTTCTTTTTTATTTAAAATTTCATTGGGAATAATTACTTTGCCAATGTCATGCAATAGACTAGCATAGTACAAGTCTTGCAACTGTGAATCATCTAGACCCATCATTTCACCAATGCGAAGGGCCATGGCAGCTACTTGCTCGGAATGATCCGTTGTATACTCATCATGAATTTTTAAAAGATTTGTTAGAGACATAGCAATGTCTGTTGTTAAGGATTCTTTTAACTCTTTTAGTTCATTGTTCTGATAATAGGATCTAATGATATGTTGGAAGGCTTTTATTTTAACCAGTGATAGATCTGAAAACTCTAAAGGACTGCCTTTCTTAATATCCATGGAAATACATATTTTTCTTTTCTCCGATAAGGGCACATGAAACATTAAAGCTTCTTTAATAGGAAGTGTAGCATTCTTCAAAACATAATCTTCCGCCTTACTAATGTCCTCATGGGCAAAAGTTTTTTCGAAATCTTTAACAACTCTAAAATCACCGGCTTCAATTTCAAAGGCCTTATGATCAAAAATTATTGACTTAAGAAGGTTTAAGTTGTGCCCAATGGCATCAATAAATTTTACCTGATTGTTTTCAATGATATATAAACTTCCATAATCTGATTCTACAATTAGATTACCGAAAAGTCTAAAAGTAGAAACTAAGAATTCTTTTTCTTGACTAAATTTCGATAGATTTGTATGAGATAAAAAGTCCAATATTTTAGGGTAAGCTTCATAGAGTTCGTTGAAATCTTCTTGTAAATTTTTAACGCGATGGTTTAATTTTTCTTGATAAATTTCAATTTGCTTTTTATATTCAATAGAGTCAATTAATGCATCATATAAATTTTTATTAATCATATATGATAAAAATATAAACATGAAATAGGAAAAAATATAATGAAAAGAATCTTGTATAGTGACAAATAAAGTGAATGTAATGAGAATAAAAGTAATACCATAATAAATAAGCCGTTTATTTTTAGGCAAAATGTAGACAAATGCTAGAGACATAATGATACCAATTAATGGTGTATGGGTTAAGGTCCGCTCGCTATAATAAGCTATTCTTAGAATCCCCCAGAATGTAAAAGAATATAAATAGAAAACCATTACTTTGGATTCATATTTTTCGCGATTTAGAAGAATGTTGTTGATTATAAGGATGATTACAAGCAAAACATGAAGTATCTTAATTTCTAAGTTATCATCTATCAAAAATGAAATAATCGCCATAAGACTAGCAACGCCTAATAATAAATTCTTATACTTTTTTAAGTTTTTTAGATTATATTCTTTCACTTGACTTAAGTAATCCATAGGCATCCTTTCTTAAAATGATGAACTATTCTTCAAAATCCGATTTAATCATTTCGTAGCGTTCTTTATTTACCCCCATGTCGCTATAACCGATTCGCGATTGTGATTTAAAATCAATAATGTTATTTTTTGAATCAAAATAAAACTCTACATCATCTTTGAAATGAAAACCCTTTGTCGTAAAAACAAAGTGTAAATAGTTGTCTGATTCTTTTATAAGTTTTGTATTGTCATATGAAAGAATCTGTCTTTTAATGCTTTCTATTGCCACAGGTACAGAAGCATTCATTTCTAATGGTGATACTTTTTTCTCTATATTACTTGTTTGAGAAGAGACACCATTTGGACTTTCTTTTAAAGGTTTAAAATCTCCTGCTTCAACTCCAACAGTATTTGGAATACTTAAGTTTTTATAGACTTGAAAGAGGAATAGCCCTGCAATAATAAGTACCAATAGTTTAAACTTTGTAATTTTCATCTTTGTAATGCTCCCTTCTAACATATGTTTCAATAATACCCTAAAAATTTCATAGACAAACAAAAAAACAAATATTCATTAATTATTAACATAAAAATTACTTTAAATTTACATTCGCCGCCTCAGTTATTGGTACTATATGAATGTACTCATGGCTATTGGATTGACTTGGAGGGCTTAATGGAATTAAATTTTGAAATAAAAGAAAGATTCTCATTTTTGGGTAAAATAATAGAAAAAGTTGACGAAAGCTTTCATAAATTATTGGCTATAGACTTAATAGGACTCAACAATTTTAAAATGAGATGGAAGTTACTATTAATGGTTTTAATAACAGGCGTGTTACCAATTCTCTTGATCAGTGGTATAGCTGTTGATCGTGTGAGTGAGAATATTAGAAATGAAATTTATAAGAGCAATCAATTATTTACAACGATGACTCAAGAACGAATCATTGAATATTTCTCATCAAGAGAAGGGGATGCAAAACTTTTAGCGGAGTCACAAATTATTCGACAAGGCATTGAAGGATTGAATACTTTCAATAAATCAGAAGTAGAGGAACTAAAAATTAACGAAAATTTTGAGTATCTATTAAATGTTGCATTAGCAAAATATGATTATACGGATATTATTTTGACAAATAAGTATAAAGAAGTGATTTACTCATTAAATTATGAACCATTAGATATGGCGCCTTTAGCTGTGACAGGAGATGTTATTAATAAAGGAAGTCAAGGGGAGCAAAATTGGTCACCTATTCTCAGAAATTCATTTATTGATGACAACATTATGATTTTATCGACACCAGTCTATGGTTATGAAAATTCTAATCAGGTCGTTGGCACCTTAAATCTGATTTTGAATCAAGAAGCAATTAATAAAATAGTACAAAATGGTATTGAAAAAATAGGTGCCACTGGTGACGCCTATTTAATTGATGAAAATGGCATGCTTTTGACCAATACGATTAAAGGACAATATGCTGTAGAAGGTGTCCTAAAAGAAACAATTCAAACAAAAGCTAGCGAAGTATTATCCAAGGCATTAACGGAAGATAATCTGGACTTTAATGAAACTTATGCTTACAAAGGTTATTCTGGCGAAAATGTTATTGGGACATTATCTTTATCAGAAATTGGAGATATTCATACAGGGTTAATTATAGAAGTAGAGGAATCTGCTGCTCTAAAAAATGTAACGTTTGTAAAAGAAAGATTAATCATTATTGTCTCAGCTATTTTATTCATTAGTATCATAATTGCCTTAATTTTGGCCAATAGTATTGGTCGGCCCATTCAAAAGATTATAGAGTTAACAGATGAATTATCAAATTTCAACTTAACAATTATTAATAATGAAAAACTTGGTCAAAGAAAAGACGAAATTGGTGATCTAGAAAATGCAGTTGTGAAAATTGGTGATAATTTTAAAAACATCGTGGAAAATGTGGAGTCCTCTGTAAAAGAGTTAAGTAGCGCTTCTAGAGAAGTAAAGGAAACTGTAGATTTATCAACGGAAATTTCTTCAGGGATTTCAACGGCTATGGATGAAATATCTAAAGGTACTACGCTACAAGCGGAAAATACCACGGCTTGTTTTAATGAAACCAACGAGTTAAGTGAAATTATAAAAAAAGATCGCAAACATCTAGATGAACTGATGATACTTACTTTAGAGGTCAATGAAATGGTTGATTCAGGCATAGATGTTGTTAGTCGCTTAAAGGATATTACTGTTGAATCAAGGCAAGCCAATGAAAACGTACAAAAAAGTATTGTAACAGCTAATGAAAACTCAAATAAAATTGAAGAAGCCACAGAGTTTATTCAATCTCTTGCCAAGAAGACTAATCTATTAGCACTTAATGCTTCTATAGAAGCTGCAAGAGCGGGGGAACATGGGAGAGGTTTTGCTGTGGTAGCCAATGAAATAAGAGAATTATCGGATCAGTCCAAGGAAGCAACGGAATTAATTAGTAAGATTACTGTTGAACTTAAAAAAGATAATAAAGAAGTAAATGAAACCCTTAATGATTTAATCGAAATATCTAAAGAACAAGAAAAAAGTGTTAAGGCAACGAATGAAAGTTTCAATAGGATATCTAATGCCGTTAATGGTGTCAAAGTAATGGAGAATGAGTTAAGGGATTCTAGTTACTTAGTGAAAGAGAAAACTGACTCAGTTGAAAGTATGATTGAATTACTTGCCTCATTAGGTGAAGAGAATTCAGCAAGTACTGAAGAAGTTCTAGCTTCTGTAACAGATCAAAATAACTCTATTAGGCAAGTGAGCCATGTCACTTTAGATCTAAAACAGTGTTCAGATGATTTACATCAATTAGTAGAGGTTTTTCAGTTAGAAAATAATTAATTGTGAGTTAACTTACACTTAACATTTCCATAACATAAGCTTAAAAGACATGGGTTATAGTATTAAGTGTAGTTAAGAAATAATAAAAATATAAAAATTGAAATGTAATTAATTAATCAGGAGGTTAACACATGTTAAAGAAGTTAGGAATTTTTTTAGTGATTGCAAGTTTAATGGTAGTAGCAGTTGGTTGTTCATCAGACGCTGAAGATACTACAGCAGCAGAGGCACCAGCGGAAACAGAAGAAGCTACAGAAGAAGCACCAGCGGAAGAAGAGTTATCAGGGGCAGTAATTGTTGATGGTTCTGGAACAGTTTATCCATTAATGGCACATATTGCTGAAGAATATATGGTAAATAAAGCATCAGGCGTAAGTGTTCAAGTGGGACGTGCAGGATCAAGTGCTGGATTTAAGAAGTTTATCCCAGGTGAAACGGATTTCTCAGATGCTTCAAGAAAAATCAAAGATTCTGAATTAGAGCAGTTAAATGAAAAAGGTATGACATTAGGTGAAGATGTTTTAGAATTTAAATTAGCTTATGATGGTTTGACAATGGTAATCAATAAAGACAATGATTGGGCAACTGAAATGACGGATGACATGATTGTTGAAATGTATACATCAGGCGCATTTAAAGCAGATGATAAAGTATTATGGTCAGATTTAAATGCAGATTGGCCAGCAGAAGAAATCAAATTTTATGGACCAAATGAAAACCACGGAACTTTTGAATTCTTCTATGAAACAATTTTAGATGAACAACCAATTGTAGAAACTGCTAACTTACAGCAAGAATACTCAACATTAGTTGATCTTGTATCAAGTGACAAAAATGCTATTGCATTCTTTGGATTTGGTTACTATGTAAGTAACACTGATAAGTTACAAGCAATCAATATTGATTTTGGTGACGGCCCAGTGGCGCCTTCTTTAGAAACAATTGGTGAAGAATTAGATTACGCAGGTTTTACAAGACCAGTATTTACTTATTTAAATGCAAACTATGCAAAGGAAAAGCCACAAGTATTAGACTTTGCTAAGTATGTTGTATCTGAAAAAGGTGCTGCAAGATTAGCAGGCGACAATGGTTTTGCACCAATGCCAGCAAGTTTATATGCTGAGTACCAAGCACAATTAGATGCAATTAAATAATTACCCATATAATTAAATCATAAACATGTGCTAAGATGAGGCCTATTAAAGTCTCATCTTAAGCATGTTTATAGAATAAGAAAAAGCTTTCCTGAAAGGAGATTAAAATGGAAGATAAAACTAACGTTAGATCCATCATTCAAGAGAATGCTGGTCAACGCAATAATATAAATGAGAATGTAATACCAAAACTATTCCTGATAATAGCCTCCATATCAATCTTTACGACAGTTGGTATTGTTTTCACCTTAGTAATTGATGCATCAAAGTTTTTTAGTGCAGTACCCTTAAGAGAGATTTTTAGTACAGACTTAGCACCTTTAAGTAAAGATCCCGCTTTTGGTATTTTACCACTGATTAATGGTACGATTATCACATCGGTTATAGCTATGCTTGTAGCAGCACCAATTGGTTTAACGGCTGCAATGTATTTAAGTGAGTTCGCCACAGATCGTGCAAGAAAAGTGTTAAAACCAATTATGGAACTACTTGCAGGTGTACCAACAATAGTTTATGGGTTCTTTGCATACTCATTTGTAACACCGCTGCTCATAAAAGTAATCCCTGGCCTTGGTGCAAAGAATGTTATTAGCCCGGGTATTGTTATGGGTATTATGATCATCCCTTTAGTGGCTTCTTTATCTGAAGATGCTATGAGTTCAGTACCAGATGCTATGCGAGAAGGCGCTTTAGGCTTAGGCTCAACAAGATTAGAAGTAACATTAAAGGTAGTTGTACCAGCAGCAATTTCTGGCATTATGGCTTCTTTTGTACTTGCCATTTCTAGAGCTATCGGTGAAACAATGATTGTTGCCATTGCAAGTGGTAGTTCAAAGAACTTTACCTTTGATCTAACAAAATCTATGCAAACAATGACAGCTTATATTGTAGAATTTACCAGTGGTGATGCTGGTAGTGGAACCGTTGGTTATTATAGTTTGTATGCAGTAGGGTTATTACTATTTATTTTTACCTTAGGTATGAACTTATTAGCTCAGTATATTACTCATAAATATAGGGAGGAATATTAAGATGGATTATCAAGAGCAAATGAACTTTAAAAAAATAAAAAATGAAAAAACTGATACAAATAAAAAAGAAAACAATTATACCTTTGACATCAGTCGAAAGAGAATTAATAATAGAATTCTTCTGAATAATATTCTTAAAAAAGTATTTTCCTTATCAACTGTATTTGCATTACTTGTACTAGGATTATTATTTTATAGGATTGCTATTGATGCAAGGGGTTGGCTTGATCTTCAATTTCTAACAAGTAACCTATCAATTTTTGCTGAAAAAGCAGGTATTCGAGGTGCCATTATCGGTACGGTTTGGCTGATGCTTATTGTTGCGCCGATTACAATATCAATTGGTGTTGCAACGGCAATTTATCTAGAAGAATATGCAGAGAAAAACAAGCTTTCAGCATTTTTAAAAGTCAATATTTCAAATTTAGCAGGTGTACCTTCGGTAATTTTTGGACTTTTAGGTTTAACTGTATTTGGTCGGCTAATGAACTTAGGGTCAAGTATTTTAGCAGGTGGCTTAACCATGTCATTATTGGTTTTACCAATTATTGTTGTTTCAAGCCAAGAAGCATTAAAATCAGTTCCATCTTTTATGAAAGAAGCATCTTATGCATTAGGTGCTGATAAATGGACTACTATTCGAAAAGTTGTTTTACCTGTTGCCTTACCAGGCATATTAACGGGATCGATTTTATCTTTATCGCGAGCCATTGGGGAAACGGCACCATTGGTTGTATTAGGTATTCCAACACTTATTATGAAATACCCAACAAGTGCTTTAGATAACTTTACAGCTTTACCGATTCAAATATATTATTGGACTTTAGATGCAGTTTTAACAAGAGAATATGCAAATTTAGCGGCAGCAACAATTGTAGTTTTATTAGTCATTTTATTCCTGATGAATTCAATTGCAATTATTATTAGAAATAAATTTCAAAAGCGATACTAAATAGGAGGCGAAGAAGTGAAAACAGAAGCAATCGTATTTGATGTGAAAAAATTAAATTTATGGTACGGTGAAAACCATGCCCTAAAAGATATAGAATTTAAGATTATGAAGAATGAAATCACAGCTATCATCGGACCATCTGGTTGTGGGAAGTCAACATTTGTAAAAACCCTTAACCGTATGACAGATAATGTATCTATTGCGAGAACTGAAGGGGAAGTGCTTTACCATGGTAGAAATATATTTGATGAAAAGTTGAGAGTCGAAGAGTTAAGAACGAAAGTAGGCATGGTTTTTCAAAAGCCAAATCCATTTCCAAAATCAATTTTTGAAAATGTTGTTTATGGCCCTAGAATTCATGGTATAAAAGATAAAAAGGTACTCATGGAAATTGCAGAACGCAGTTTAAAACATGCAGCTTTATGGGATGAAGTAAAAGATCGTTTAAATGATAATGCTTATGGCTTATCTGGTGGCCAGCAACAAAGACTTTGTATTGCTAGATGTTTGGCTGTTGAGCCAGAAGTTATTTTAATGGATGAACCAACCTCTGCATTAGATCCAATTGCAACGAATAAAATTGAGGATTTAATTGAAGACTTAAAAAAGGACTATACTATTGTTATTGTCACACACTCCATGCAACAAGCGGCTCGAATTTCAGATAAAACAGCATTCTTTTTAATGGGAGATTTAATTGAAGTTGACAGTACAGATGTGATTTTTACGAATCCTAGGGATCAGAAAACTGAAGATTATATTACTGGAAGATTTGGATAGGAAGGAAACTATGAGAAAAGAATATTTTAAAACGATCAAGGGAATTGAGAATAAAATGCTTGAAATGGCTTTAAAGTCTGAAGAGTCTATTGAAAAAGCAATGAATAGTTTGATTAACAGAAATTTACCATTGGCAGAGAAAGTTATAGATGATGATATTATTATCAATAATATGGAAATTCAGATTGAAATGTCTGTTGTAAAACTTCTGACCCTAGAAAATCCAGTGGCAAGAGATTTTAGAAGGGTTTCATCCGTCTTTAAGATTATCACAGATTTAGAACGTATTGGTGATTTGGCGGTAAATATTGCTAAGATTTCTATAGAAATTGGCGAAGAAGACTTTATAAAACCATTAATTGATCTACCGCGAATGTATGAAATTGTGCGAGAAATGTTGTCTAAGAGCTTAAAAGCATTTGTAGAGAATGATGTTGCCTTAGCTACAAAAGTTGCTGAAAAAGACGATACCGTTGATGATTTACATCTGCAAATTAATGAAGAATTATTACAAATGATTGCAGATGATTCAAAAATTATGGATCAAGCCATGAAATTAATGTTCATCTCTAGATATTTAGAAAGAATAGCTGATCATGTAACCAATATTTGTGAACGAATCATTTATATTGAAACGAACAGGGTTTCAAAACATGAATTTTAAATAGAAGTACACTATACCCAGAAATCTGAGTATAGTGTATTTTTTTTAGAGTTCAATTCGATTGATGATGGCATCGGATAAAACAAGAATGAGTAATACGGCTACTAAGTTAATTGTAAAAATTGTTGTGAGAACAATAAACTCAGGGTTAATTCTTGTAACAGCAGAGAAAGCTGCCCCAACAATGCCGCCAATGATCGATGGAAGTATTACTAAAAGTAATTGGAATATTTTAATTAAAGGGAGCATAAATGTAAAATCAGTTTCATTTCTAAAAATTGATTTCACAAGAACATATGCATATTTTACCATCCAATAAACTGAGTTAAAAACTAATAATAGCAATAAGTAGTTGATAAAGTTTCTGAAATCAATAATCATTGGTATCATGAAAAATGCGATACTATTAATAGCCATGCGTTGAAAATTTAATTGGTTCAGGGCAATGATTTTTTTAATGTTATTTTCAGGAATCAAGTAGAAGAAATGCATTTCCAGTTCATCTTCACCACCGGCATTTAATGAAAAAAGTGTATAGATGTATAAGATGATACCCGTTGCTGACATATACATAATAGGATAAGGTATTTCAAAATTTCTATAACTCTTAATAAAAACCATACCTACACTAAGAATCAAAAATAATAATGTTTGGACACCAAATAAGTAGTGGAAATCTTCTCGTATAGCCTTTAGTTTGTTTTTCCAATGAAAAGCCCTAGCCCCTTGATAATCCCCAGCAATGTGAATATCTTTGTCTTTATTAAAGTTGAAACGAATGTTAAGGGATGCTTTGCCCTGTTTTTTCTTTGAAGTATAAGCTTCTTTGTTTTCAGTTGCTGTAATAACATCTTCATAATAATGGGCACTTGTCTTAATAATATATAAGTTAATGGTAATTATAAATAGAACCATTAATAGTATATAAATAAAAAAGTAGCTATTGATTTGGAACATCCCCATAAAAATGCCTCTTGACCATCCAATGAGGGGGACAAAGTTCATATACTCGGATTGAATCCCTTCAATTGGAGATTTCAAAAGAATCATAGGAATAGAGATCATTATTAATAATACAGCGACTAGTGCTGAAATGATAAACTTTAGATCATATTTTTTTCCTAGTTGACCAACAATAAAACTAATGGGTTCTATTGCAAAAATGAAAAGTGCATAAGCTAGGACACCAATGAGTAACTGTGGAAAATGAATGCCAGCATTTATCAATGATGGAGATAAGAACATAAACATAAAAAGCGCAGCTAGCATTTGTTTCCAACTGGTTTTAAATATTGCATAAATCAGCACTAATTTTGAATCAATGGGTGCTGTGAACAATAAATTTACATCAGCCATATTAAAGTAACTTGTCCGTTCAAAGTAAATATTAATAAAACTAATGATTAGCAAGAAGGTTAGAATACCAAAGGAAAAATTCTTAAAGTAATTAATACTGTAAAAATCACTATCCGTTTGAGATCTAAACATAAAGTAAAACCATAGGATATAAAATGCCACAGGAATAAGTTTCTTTCTATTTTTATTAAATCCTTTAAAATAATTCTTCACTTGATGGATATCTTTGTTGATTAAAATTTTCAGTTTATTCATCTTGAGTCACCTGTAAGAACAATTCTTCTAAACTAATCTCTTGAGTGCCTTTTAACTCTTCTAAGCTGCCTCTTGTAATAATGGCACCATTTTTCATCACCAAAATTTGGTCGCATATGTGTTCAATTGAATCCAGTAAATGTGTCGAAATAAAAATGGCTTTACCTTGATTTTTTAATTCTACTAAAAGATTCTTTAGTGTTTTAATGGCCTTTGGGTCTAAGCCAATCATTGGTTCGTCAAAGAAATAAATCTTTGGATCAATGACTAAGTTGCAAATAATAGATAATTTTTGTTTCATACCTTTTGATAGTTCTGTTGTAAGTTCATCTTTTTTATCTATTAAATCAAATCGCTCTAAATATTCCAATGCGATTGCTTTATAATCCTTTTTACCATAAGCCTTTGCTATGAATTCGATGTGTTCCCAAATGGACAGTTGGTCATAAAGATTTGGAAATTCAGGAATATAAGCAAATTCCCTTTTGGCATCTATAGATGTGTGATCCTTTTCATTAATAAGTATGTGACCTGAATCAATTCTAAGTAAACCAATAATAGATTTAATCGTTGTAGATTTACCGGCGCCATTAGGCCCCAATAGTCCGACAATTTCTCCTTGGTTAATTGTAAAGGAGATATTGTTGACTGCAACAAAATCCTTGTATTTTTTTGTTAGATTCTTAACTTTTAACATAATATCCCTCCTAAAAAGTATTATAACACATTATGAATAAGTATCATTAAAGATTCATTAGAATTTAACAATATGTTATAATAACTAAAATAGGAGAATTGAAAAGGAGATCAAAATGTTACTTAGCTTAGCCCTTATTATTATCTTCGGACTTATTCTGAATAAAGCCTTTGATAAAATCAGTTTGCCAGGACTTTTAGGGATGCTGATTCTAGGCATTATTATAGGTCCTTACGGTTTAGATTTAATTAGTCCAGAGGTATTGGCAGTTTCAGCAGATTTAAGAAAAATAGCTTTAATCATTATCCTCATTCGCGCCGGTTTAGGCTTAAATAAAGACACCCTTATAAAAGTCGGTTTACCAGCCATTAAGATGAGTTTTATTCCAGGATTGTTTGAAGGCGTTACGATTTTATTTGTTAGTAGTTATTTACTGGGTATTTCTAAAATTGAAGCAGGAATGCTAGCTTTCATTGTTGCAGCGGTTTCCCCGGCAGTTGTTGTACCATCAATGCTGGTATTAATTGAAGAAGGTAAAGGTAAAATCAAAGGTATACCAACGTTAGTCTTAGCAGGCGCATCTATTGATGATGTTGTTGCCATTACACTTTTTTCAACATTTCTAGGATTTTATGGTGGTAAAAATGTAAATATAGGATTAAAACTTTTAAACATACCGGTATCGATCATACTAGGCGTGTTAATTGGGATTTTAACAGGGTTATTATTAATTCATTTATTTAAACGATTTCATATGCGGGATACTAAAAAAGTATTATTACTGATCAGTGGTGGAATTATTCTAACGTTAATTGAGGATTTTGTTAAGACGCCCATTAATTTTGCATCTCTAATTGGTGTGATGACTGTTGGATTTATAATTATGGAAAAGTACGGGACCCTTGGCAGAAGGTTAGCAAAGAAATTTAATGGCATATGGGTTTTTGCAGAGTTACTATTATTTGTGTTAGTTGGCGCAGAAGTAAATATTTATGTGGCATTAGAAGCCGGTGGTACTGGACTACTGATTATTTTTATTGGTTTAATCGCTAGAAGTATTGGTGTGATGATTTCATTGGCAGGCTCTAATCTTAACTACAAAGAAAGACTTTTCTGTGTTGTGGCTTATACCCCAAAGGCCACAGTTCAGGCAGCTATTGGTGCAGTACCCTTAGCCTATGGTGTAGCATCTGGAGAGTTGATTTTAGCTATAGCTGTATTAGCAATTATTGTAACAGCCCCTTTAGGCGCTTTTGGGATTCGGTTTCTTGGTGAAAAATGGTTATCATCACCAGAGGACATGAAGACGCCCTAAGGAATCTTGAAAGATTTATTCAATTAGATGAAAAATTATTATATAATAATTCAAAGGATAAAGATTAAGGAAGGTATGATGGTGAAAAAACTTGGGGCAGTTAAAAAAAGAAATTATTTAAGGAAAAAAGATTTTTCTAACTGTTTTGAAGTAACAGGTTTTGAGTGCTCTTTCATATGAGTTATATGAATCAGTTAATAGAAACATTAGAAGAATCAATGGATCGGTTTAATTATAGATTAGATAAAGGAGACCCCCGCATGGCAAAGCAAAAAAAAGAAATGAGTTTAAGAGTTAAGCTAACAATTTATTTTTTAATTTTAATTATTATTCCAGCAAGTGCCGTTGGACTTTATTCCTATAGAAAAAGTGAAGAAATTTTAGAAGATCAAATCGTTGATAAATTAGAAATGATGAATACTAGTATTGTTGATGAAGTAAATGATCGTATGAATGCTTTTAAAACAATTGGTGGTGTTTTTCGTACCAATGTTGAGTTAATAGATTATGTTAGAGGTTTCGATTCATCAACTGATCAATATGAAAGAGAAATAACAAGAATTGTGGATAGTTTTTATGAAAGTATTAGTGAAGTGAGCAAAGGAATTGTATTAATTAACAAAGATGGTACTGTTATAACTGATAGCCTTGAAGGAAAACTAAAGGATAATTATTTTTATGGAAACAAGTTCTTTTTAGAGGCTATTGCTAGTGAAGAAGCTATTTGGTCAGATGTAAGAACTGTTCAAAACATGAACGGGAATGTATTGATTCATGCCGTTCCAATTAATGTTGATGGAGATAACAGAGCGGTATTAGCTTTAATGTTAGATTTTGAGGTAATCAATGATATTGTTACTGAAAATAGCTTAGGAAATGAAAGTTATAGTTTTTTAACGGATGAAATGGGTATATATTTAGCACACCCTAATAAAAACATTAGATTTATTGATACAATCATTGATAAAGAAAATGAAGCATTGTATGAAATAGGGTTAAAAATGACAGATGGCGAGAAAGGCAGAGGTTATTTTTCAAAGGATGAACGTAGAAATATTATTCTTTATGAAGGCATTAATAATTGGTCTTTAGCAACGGTTGTTCCTGAAGATCAGTTTATGGCGCCAGCGAAAGATATTTTTAACAACACATCCATAGCTATTGTAATTTTTGCTGTGATTGGTTTATTGTTCTCATTGTTTGTAACAAATGGCATTGTAAAACAACTAAATAGTGTTGTTGAAAAAATGACAAAGGCGAAAGACGGGTATTTAAACTTAACTGTTGAAAGTCAAGGCATTAAAGAGATTAATCAATTAGGTGAAAGTTTTAATGTTATGATGAAAAACATGAGTAATCTAGTGGATGGTGTAAAAGATGTTGTAAAAGAAGTCAATAGTATTTCAACTTCGGTGAAAATGACAACTGATGAGTTAGGTAAATCCTCAGAAGAAGTTTCTAGAGCAATAGAAGATATTGCTAGTGGTGCAACGGATCAAGCCTTTGAGATGAACAACTCCGTTGAAGAGACAAACGTATTAGCAGAAAATCTTAGTGTTATTGTTGAAAAATCTGATCAAACTTTAGAAAAGACGAAGGATATGCAAGTGAAATCAACAGCAGGCGCTACCTCTTTAGAGAAACTAGATGAAGGCATCAGTGAAACAACTGAGAAAAGTAAAAATATTGCATCAAAGGTTTCCATCTTAACCAATAAATCTCTAGAGATTGGTACCATATTGGAAACTATTGAAGGCATATCAGAACAGACAAATTTATTGGCATTAAATGCAGCGATTGAAGCAGCAAGAGCTGGTGAAGCTGGAAAAGGTTTTGCTGTAGTTGCTGATGAAGTCAGAAAACTTGCAGAAGAAAGTGGTCAGTCAACAGTTAAAATAAAAGATATTATTGAAGAAATTCAAGATATTATAAGATCAGCTAATGACGATGTCAATGCTTCTACAGATGCTATTGATTCCATTAATCACTCAATAAGTGAAGCAAATCTTTCATTTGATGCGATTAATAATAGTATAGAAGAAGTGATTGGAAATGTTTCTGATTTAGGTACAAATATCAGTGAAATTGATAATATTAAGAGTAATGTTGTCATGTCTTTAGAAAGGGTTTTAAGTATAACAGAAGGGTTTGTTTCAAATGCTGAAGAAGTTTCTGCAACGGCGGAAGAACAGACGGCAGCGACGCAAGGCGTTGGTGTGACAATTGATGAATTGAATAATTTAATTCATGCACTAGAGAAAAAGTTAGACGTTTTTCAAGTATAAGTTTAGAAGGGAAGATATTATGAAATCTATTGAATTATTAAAAAAACGTGGTTATGTATCCGAATTTAGAAGTAAAAGTATTTCTGATGACGATCTTGAAATGATTAACGAAATAATCTTAGAAGCCTCTGATAAATATGGTGAAGGCATAAAAATCGAAAATTTAGAGGGTGATTTTGTCTATAAAAACCTATTGGACTATGAATACAAATATGGTAAAATGGTTAAAGCGCCAAGATACATTGCTTTTACGACAACTGATGTCTTAAAAGGCTACGAAAAAACTGGATTTATTGGAGAATGGATTATATCCAAGTTAATAGAGAATGGTATTGATGCTAAATGGCTAGAAATTAATGACCATGATGAGAAGTTATTTAAAACTTTTAATTTTGAAGAAGGTTCCTATCTAGTAAATTTCATAGCTATTGGTTATGGTATTAAAGAAAGCAATATTGCCAAATTATTGAAAAATAAATATAAAAATAGTATAAAAAACTTAACAAGCATGGGTTATTCAGATACAATGGATATGAAAACAGATAGTGATATTATTTATAAGTTGAGTATTCACGAATTTGTATACAATGATGAGTTTGGCCATATGTTTAATGACAACAAATTAGAAAGAACTGGTTTACAAAGAGTTTTTCAGAGTCTACATTTAGCACCAACAATTACTAATCGACAATTGTGGAGAATATTGATTCACGAGGAAAAATTATTTATTGTTTTCGTATCCGATGATAAGATTGCAAAAATTGAAGCAGGAATTCTTAGATTTTATTTAGGTGAAGCTTTAATGAATAACGGCATTAAAACAAGATGGTATGAAGTAGATAATCTAAACTTAGAACAATATAAATTCCCTGAAAGTTCTTTTGTACCAGGATATTTTACGTATTAATTTTGAGGTGAATAATGAAAAAGAAAAGATTAAACATAGCAATTTTAGTAATTGCTATGTTTTTACTGTCAAGTTGTACTAACGTTGAATCTAATGAAGCGACCCCATCAGATGAATCTGTTGTAGTTGAAATGGAGTCATCGGAAACAACAGATGAAAAAGAAGATGTGTATCGAATTGATTTAGAAAAAGAGATTAAGTTTTTAAATGCTTTGAAAAAAGAGCATTACGAAAAAGATTTACTCAAGACTATTGATGAGAAGACTAAATATGCTAAAAAAGACAATACTGTTATTTATGCTAATAAAGAGTTAACGGAGCCATTAAAAACTCTAGAAGCTAGGGAAAGTTTTTTTGCTGAAAAAGTTGATTCAGCAACAGGCATTGCTACAGTAAAAGACGATTATTATTCCACAACTAGAGGTTACATGAGAGCAAATACCTATCATGATAGCAAACTGGACTTTATTTCAAGAAAGTATGATGGTGTAGACTATACACATGAAATACCCTTTGTTGAATATGAAAACAATCCTCGTGTCAAAGCAAAAGGTATTTATTTAACGATAAATACAACAATAGATCCTAAAAAGTTAGATGCATTGATTAAGAAAGCAAATGAAACAGAAATTAATGCTTTTGTAATTGATGTAAAAAATGATTCTGATAACTTATTGTTTCAATCAGAAGCGGCGAAAAAGTATAATCCAAAAGCTAGTTATGCTAAGAAAGATATTTCTGAAATAATGAATAAATTAAAAGAAAATGATATATATACTATTGCAAGGGTTGTAGCATTTAAATCACCCCAATACGCCCTTGAGAATCCAGAACGAGCCATTACTTATAAAGGGACCAATACAGTTTATAAGAATAGAAATGGTGTGGCCTGGGCATCTGCTTATGA
>Ga0102926_1000805_pt1 | contig 18669 bp, 15 predicted proteins | sample SalPonR1_A_D2_MG_FD_78173 | JGI IMG/M metagenome (GOLD analysis project Ga0102926, IMG submission 78173) | Salt pond soil microbial communities from South San Francisco under conditions of wetland restoration - Salt Pond MetaG R1_A_D2_MG | ecosystem: Environmental > Aquatic > Marine > Intertidal...
AATCAATTAAATGGAAATATTAGTAAACAATTTGAAGATATTCAATTGAAAAATAATAAACAATTTGAAGATATTCAATTGAAAAATAATAAACAATTTGAAGATATTCAGTTGAAAAATAATGAAAATATCAATCAATTAAATGGAAATATTAGTAAACAATTTGAAGATATTCAATTGAAAAATAATAAACAATTTGAAGATATTCAATTGAAAAATGATGGAAATATTAGTAAACAATTTGAAGATATTCAATTGAAAAATGATGGAAATATTAGTAAACAATTTGAAGATATTCAATTGAAAAGTAATGAAAATGTCAATCAATTAAATGGAAATATTAGTAAACAATTTGAAGATATTCAATTGAAAAATAATAAACAATTTGAAGATATTCAATTGAAAAATAATGAAAATATTAGTAAACAATTTGAAGATATTCAATTGAAAAATGATGAAAATATTAGTAAACAATTTGAAGATATCCAATTGAAAAATGATGAAAATAATAATAATAATATCACAAATGAAAAATTTGAAGATAAAATGAAATGGATAAATGAACAATATCAATCACAAAACAAATTATTAAATGTATTAGATGAAAAAATAAATTCATTTCAGAATAATAATGATATTGAGAATAAAATCATTGAATTTGTCAATGATTTTGAAAATGAAAAAAAAGAAATATCTGAAATATTAAGTGAAATTCATAAATATGGTAAACCTAATAGATTTACAATACAATTAAATCATTTTATTTCTTATGTAATGTTAACAAATTCATTATGTATTAAATCTATAAGTTTAATTTCAAATCATCCAAATTTGATAATGATTTTAAATTCTATTAATAATAATGAATTATTAAAAATTTATCATACAACATTAACTGGAATATATGATTGTAATATTCAATTAATAAAAGGTGATGTTTTATCTGTTCATGTTTCTGATATTCAAAAATATATTAATGAATCTAAATTGATATCATTGGAAATTAATGAGAGTAATATTATTAATCAAAAAAATAATACTGATAATTATATTTTAGGAAATCATGCAAGATCTATTTCTTCTATGAAGAAAAGTGATGATAATGATGATAATGAATATTTAGAATTACAAAATCTTGAAATATTACATAATGAAATATATCAAAGTTATGATTTAATTAAATTCGAATTGGATATTTATATTGATCAAGTAAATAAAGATCAAACTATTCTTACGAAATCATTAAAAGATAATATTAATATTGAAGGAACATTAGTGGGAATTACAGGAAGTGTTGGAGTAAGAAATGGTTATTTTTCTATAAAATTAAAAAATGGTGGATTTCTTGAAGTTACAGTAAGTAATAATAATTCAAAAACTATATTCGAAAATAATTCAAATTGGTTTAGTATTATTTCACATTTTCCAATATTTAAATCAAATGCAGAATATCATATTATGGTTCAATTATCTCCAGAAGGATTGAATGCATCGGTGAATGATATTGAATGCATTAAAACTAAAATTCCTTATTCAATTCAAAATAATATTGGAAGTATAATTATTTCACCAGATGAAAAATTAAAATGTAAAGAAATTAAAATTTCTAATGATCATGATGTAATTGGATTATGGAAAAATAACTTATCAAAAGATAAAAAAATTATTTATGATGAATCAAATATATTATCATCATTTGTTCAACCTTTAAATGATGAAATGTTTACAATGAATAAAATAATAAATAATATTTTGATTTTTAGACATAATAAAGATTTTGAAGTTCAATCTTTTACTATTGAACTTGAAATTGAATTATTGAATTTGGAAGAAGATTTATTAATTTTTTCAAAAGGTAATTCATTAAAATTAGAATTGAAAAATAAAAAATTATTATTTACTTTTGATCAAATGTCTCATGAATTTGAATATTCAAATGAATTAATTACTTTTACTATTGCGAATGATGGAAATATATTTATTCAAAATAAACATATTTTATTTATTCAACATAAAGGATTATTGGAAAATGAAGATGATTTTATTTTTGGGAATAAAGAAAATAAAAATCCAATTTATTTAAAACAATTTAATTTTTATTCATTACCTTTCAGAGAACAAAATACTGAATATATAAATAACCCAGAATTTTCTATTTTATTAGAATGTGAAAATATTAAGAAAAACAATTAATTTTATATATTGAAATGAAAAATAAACTTCATGACTTATCAAATTTTTATAAATTAAGAAATAATCATATCATTTTATATTTATTCAAATCTTTTATATTCAAATTAGATAATATTGATGAAGTGTGTAATTATTTTTTAAAAAATAAAATTTATAATAACCATTATTGTTTTAAAGATAAGAATATATTATGTTATCATTGTAGTAATATGAAAATTTTATCAGAATTATTATATTTTGAATATGATGATGAATTTTTTAGGATTAAAAGTACAAAAATTAAATATCTATTTATAAAAAATAAGAAAAATGAAATAATCGATAATTATAATATAATAGGAGATGAATTTACTATTTCTATATTATTTGAAACTATAATGAATTTAATTATTTACAATTTATATAATTTTTATTATTTTTATTATGCTTATTCATGTAATTTCAAAGGATATAAATTATATAAAATTCCTATATTTATAAATCTCAAAGTAATGAATTATTATATAAAATTAGATAATAAAATTATTCGTGAATTATTTTATTCATTAAGAAAATTATTTGTAAAATTGAATGAAATAAAATTTATTCATGGAAAACCTTATTGTTCTAATATTTGTGTATATTATTATAAGAATAAATATATATTTTCATTAAAAAATTTTAAACATTCTTCAATTAATTTACCTAATAAAGTAATATCATCAAAAAATATTACTTTGAAAATATTTGATCATACAAATAATTTTTATGAAAATGAAGATCAATATTTTATTATTAAATATTGGTTTAAATTATATGAAAATTTAAATATTGATTATTTAATTATTTTAGAATTTTATTTATTTATGATTTCATCACTAAAATTACTTAATTATTCTGAATTAATTAAATGTAAAGATATTTTTTCTATTTTATTTTATGAAAATGAAGTAAATGATGTAATGCAATTATTATATAATAAAAATTCAAAATATGAAGTATTATCAAATAAAAAAATTAAAAAAAATATATTTACAATACTTTAATATTATAAATTCCAAATAATTCATCTTCAAATAATTTATAAATTAAATTATTTATTTTATCAATACCAACAATATGATTAATTGTAAAAAATAAACATCTATACCCAAAAATGAATATTTGATCATCTTTTATAAAAAAATATGCATGAGCACAATACATATCATTCATACATAACAATATTACTTTTATATTCGTTAAAGTAAAAATAATATTATCATCAGTAAATCCTCGTTTTAATAATGATTTTCCATAAAAATCTAAATCTTTTTTTTTAAAAAAATCATGTTTTCGATTTTTAAATATAAAATTATATTCAAGATTTATTATTTTTTTTAAAGAATAATTGTAAATATATTTATTTTGTTTAATTGTAAATATTTTATATAATTCTTTTGTATTTAATGAATCTATAAAATTATTCTTTTTCTCTAAATCTTTATAAATATCAAATATTACAAATTTCATTTTTAAATAATTTCATGAAATTATTTCATTAATTCATTAAGTAAATTTTTATAAGGTTGATTTGAATTATCCAATTTACTATTTTCTTTAAATTTTATTAATCCATTTTTTACATCTTTTATTGTTATTTCAGCTTCCATATGGTTTAAATCTTCTAAATTATCATATTTTGATAATTTTGAATAATAGAATAATTTATCAATATCACCACCATAACACTTAAATTCATGTAAATTTTCTTCAATTAATTCATAAATTTCTTCTTTATTCTTTATATCCCATTTTGATTTTGATACTTTTAATTTGAATATTTCAAATAATTCTTTTGCATTATATCCTTCACAATCATAATTCCACATAAATCTTCTTTTTAATCCAGGTTGAATAGTAAATAAAGATTGTTCAATTTGTTCTTTATATCCTGCAAATATAACAATAATTTTATCTGAATTCTCACTTAAAAATCGATTAATTACATTTAATGCTTCTTTACCATAAGTATCTCTTGAATCTGTAACTAATGAATATGCTTCATCAATAAATAATACTTTACCAACATTATCAAGTAATAATTGTTTTGTAATTTTATCCGTTGATCCTAAATATTTTCCAATAAAATCTTCTCTTGAAACTATTTTAATAATATCTTCATCTTTAATAGATTTATTATTATTTTCTTCTTCATTTTTTTTCAAATCTATATCTTCATTTTCTTGTTCATCAAATTCCATATTTTCAAAATTACTCATAATGAAGAAAAATACAAATAAACTTGTTACAAAAAATAATAATGCAGTACCATAAGAAGCTTTATAAAATGAATAAATTGTATACAATGATAATACAATTAAAATAAAAAATAAAAAAAGATTTAGATAATAATAATAATTTGAATTGGAAATTTCATCAAATGTTATAATTTTATTTTTCTGTTTTTTCTTATTCGATTTTATAACTCCCAAACTATACCAAATTTTAGCTAATATTACACCCAAAGTAGTTTTACCTACTCCCGGAGGTCCTGAAAGAATAATATTTAACATAATATCATCATCTTTTGCTTTACCTTCTTTAATTAATTTCTTTGTAAAAAATATATATGATAATTGTTGAATTATCGATTCTTTAATTTTATGATTTCCAATAATTTGGTTCAATTCTTTTAAACTATTTATTAATAATATTTGGTCTTTAACCACCAATTTATTGTTTTTTAATTTTTCGGATAATCTATCAATAAAATTAGTTAATTTATAATTTTCCATGTTTATTTATTTATCGAAAAATTATACAAATTATTTTCTTTTAAAATTAATAAAAGAAAAATGATACAAAATAATGATACTGATAATAAATGGATGAAATATATTCTTTTAACTGTTTCAATTATTGTTGTTATTTTATTGATTGCTGTAGCTGTTTATTATTTATTTTTTAAGGATTCTAATGATTCAAATGGTTCAAATGATAATAATAATAATGTAAATAACGACAAAATCATTAAACCGAACAAAGCAACACAAAAAAATAAAAATGATGATTATCCATTAACATCAACTATTTATCCTTTGAAAGAAGATGTATTCGATCAATCTGATAAAGAATTTAGGGATAAAGAATTTAATGAGGATAAAGAATTTAAGGATAATGAAGATAAAGAATTTAGGAATAAAGAATTTAGGAATAAAGAATTTAAGAATAATTGTAAATCTGATAAATTTTCATTTTCTACATCAAATACAGAATTAAAATCATCAAGATTAAATAGTTCGAAAGAAGGTAAATTTTACTATTCTGATGAAGAAACAAAATCTAAAAAACATAAAAGATATAACAAATCTTCATTTTCAGATGATGATGATCATTATAAATCTATGGATATTAATGATATCATTAAAAATACTATTGTATCTGATGAAGTTAATACACCTAATGATATTAATAGTTTACATCATTCAAAAGATAATACAAGTAATGTTTCCGATGTTGATAATAAAACATATAAAAAATATAAACGTAATAGACATAGAAGTTCCAAGTGTTCAACAAATGATAAACATTCTTCAAGTGATGAACATTCTTCAAGTGATAAATATCCAAAAGATTCAACAAATATTTTAAAAACTTCAAGTAATTATACATCTTCAAGTGATTTAAAATCTTAAATATTTTCATTGAATGAAAATATTTTATGGATTCTTTATTTTATTAAAACTCATATAAAATATTCTTTGATAATTATTCTTCTGATGACTAAAATATTTCTTTTTAATTAATGAATGATTTGAAAATAATTTTTCAATATCAAATTTTGACATCAAAATTAATGGATCAACATTTTCATTATTCATATAATAATAAAACATATGTAATAATTCTAAATAAATTTTAAAATTAATATCCTTATAATTATAATCATGATCTTTAATAATCACAATTCCTTTTACACTTAAAATTCTATTGACTTCTTTTAAAATATTTTCTCTTTCATTCTTTGGAATATGATGTAATACATTAAATAATAATATTACGTCAATGGAATGATCAAATATTTTTTCTGATGAATCAAGAAGAACATAATTCTTTGAAAATTTACCTTTACCATCTAATAAAAATGTTTTCTTTGGTGGAATATTATAATGTTTTGATGTCATCGATAATAATTCTCCATCTCCACCACCAATATCTAAAATAGATCTTGGAGTAAAATAATCACCAATCATATATTTAATTTGATTAAATTCACCTATATGATTATCAATAAACTTCTTTTTCAAAATAAATTTTGATAATAATGTTTCAAAGAATGTTTCTGATAAATTTTGAATTTTATTATTGAAAACATTTTGTAAAGATTCCATAATCATATTACCATGATCATTAATATCATAAAAATCATTAATTTTATAAAATATTGATTTTGCATAGAATCCAATAGTTATATCTAATTTTTCATCTAATATAACTGTTTCAAATACATAATCATCTCGTAATTGATATTTATTTTTAAATGAACTTGATAATGATAATAATTTTATTGCTTGAATTACTTTATAAATATCGATGGGAGGTAGAATTGAAATTGATTCATGTTCTTTTCTCGTTCCATTCATTTCTTTGATAAATTTTGTTGGATAAAATGGCATTAAAATATTATCATATTCATAAACTTTTTGTAAACTTTTATGCATTATATTTTTTGATTTTTTAGGAATTACAGAAACTAATTGATGTAAAGGATTAAATTGAATCATTCCATTAAATCTTTGATATCCTGTAATTTCATCATTTGATTTTAATGATTTTAAAAAAATTAACATATCAGATATTAATGGAGCATGAAGATAATCATAAAACCATTCATAATTAATTTGATCAAATCCCTTAACATAATATTGATAAATCCATGAAAATGTTTTAAAATAATGATAACACATTCTATTAATCTTATCTGTTGTTACTTCAGATTTTATATGTAATAATTGTTCATATTTTTTATTTTTATAATGAAATTCATTCTCATACCATAATTGTTTAAATGTTAAAGGATAAAAATTTCTTTTATTCTCCAATGAATTTAATAAAACATTGGAATAATTTAATGATTTATTTTCCAATTGTCCAATAAGTAAATTTACTTCTTCTTTCTCTAATACTTCAATAAATTTTTTCAATGATAAAAAATTAATTCGATCATCTTCTATAAAACTTTCATTCATTTGAGTATATATATTCATAAACATATTAACACCTTCTGTCATATCTAAAAAAGCTGGAGAGAATGGTAAGAAATCATTTCCAATTAAATTCATCATAATAATAAAATCATGAATTGGTTTTTGTTTTTCTTTTGTTCGATAAGTATTCAAATAATTCTTAACAATATTAATAATAAGTACTTGTCTATATCTATCATTCATCATCAATAAATGAATATTATTCAATGGTGAAAGTAGTGATAACAAGATTAAATCAGCATCTAATCCATATAACACATGATTATAATTTTGATAATTTTTAAAAATATTAGAATTATAATATTTCATGATTTTATGTTCACCTTCTCCTAAAGATAAATGTGATGAATAAATAATATTTTTTGGTAAAATATCTCGATTCTTTTCAATCATATCCAATAATGATTCATTCAATTCAAACATAAATTCTGTTCCTGGAGTAATTGAATTCTTATCAAAGATATCACCTTCATTAAATACACTTTTCTCTCTTCTTGATTTTTGTTGTTGTAATTTAGCAATTGGTGCAACACCATCAACAGCAATAATAATTGTATGTAATGGTTTTACCAATTTAATAATATTAAGAATTTTCGTTCGAATTCGAATAAATAATTCTTCTTTTAATATTTTCTCTGATTTTCTACTATTTGATTTATCATCATATACAACACCTCTTATTTCATGAATCAATGAATTTAAATCAAATGATAAACTTGAAACATTATTTGGTAAATATGGTGTAACTGAATGTGGAATTTTATTTCGAATAATTTGTCCAAAAAATCCCGGAATTCCCATTTTAAATATATTTAAGATAATAAATATATTTTATTAATTCAAATTAAATTTTACTTTTTGTTTTTTAAATGTTGGTTCATTATTTTCATTTTCATTTTGAAAATCTCGAATCATAAATTTATTAACATATAAATATGGATCAACTTTTATAATTTCAGTTGCTTTCTTTATTCCTTCAAAGAATTCTAAACTATCAAATCCATAATACAATTTATTTTTCTTAAAATACATCTTCTTATGATCTGGAAGATAATCAAATTCAAATTGTTGTCGAATGTATTTCATATTAATTATTTTATTTTCAATCATAAGAGTTATTTTATAAATATGTTCAATAACAAACATAATACCAAATACATAATCTAATGTAAATCCTGAACCTAAATTAATTTGTTGATTTTTAAATATAATGTAATATTCTGGATTAGATTCATAAAAATCAATAAATTTTCTGAATATTGTATTTCCGAAATTTGATTTTGGATTTTCAATATTTGTATAATTTAATTCACTAGGTTCAATATTTGATGCGCAAGATTCATTAACAATAAATTTATTCATAATAAATTCAAAGAAAAAACATACAATCCAATTACATACTGATTTATCTTTATTTGCTTTTTGATAATTTTGAAATTCAGTATAATCATTTTCCAAAAAATCTTTTATAAAAATTGTTGATGTATTATCATTATACAAATCTTCTGCATAATATAAAAAGAAAGAATCAATAATTGATTTTAATTGATTGAAGAATTTATCAGTTGTATCAAATCTTTTCTCTCTGGGTAAATAATAATAAAGATTATCATTTTTTGATTTATGATTAATATTTTCCAATTGAAATATTACACTATTTTGAGAAGCTTCAATAGTATCAATATCTTTTAATAATTTTTCATAATTTTTATTTGTTTCTATCCATTCATTACTAAATTGTTCTTCATTATCTTTCAATAATTTCATTTGTTGATCATAAAAATTTTCAATTTTAAGTTTTTCATCTTTCAATAATGATTCTGATTCTTCAATTAAATTTGTTTTTTCTTCTTCAAAATTTTTTTTCATTTGTTGTATAATTTGTTGAAGATTTTCATTTTTAAAATAAATAACTTTACTAATTTCATTTATTTTATTATTTTTATAAATTTCAAAATTTTTCATTTCATCTACATAATTATTATTAATTGAAAATATATTTTTTTTAATTTCTTCTTTTTTCGAAATTAAATCATTTAATTTTTTATCATAATCGATTTTGGAATTTTTTAAATATTTTAATTCACTATTATCAAATATTTTCCTTTCCATATTTTTTATTAATTGTAACAAAATAATTTAATTTTATAAATTTATTCATTATATGTAATATAAAATCTTTGATTTTTTACTAAAATCATAAAATAAAATAAATACAATATCCATATAATATATAATATAATAAAATATTTACAATCTTTATTATATTTATAGCAATAATAAAATAATAGTCCCATTATTATAATTAAAAAAATAAATAAAATAAATGATGAACTTTTATTATTTTTGAAATCAAATAATGAATAAAACCAAAATATTTGAACTAATAGAAAAATAAATAATATTAAAAATATTTTTTTATTTTTAATATTACCATAATAATGATCTTTCAATTCGAATAAAAATGAATTGAATACTATAAAAAATAAAATAATAAAAGATATAAATAATAAAAAATAAAATGCATATATATTCATAACATTCGACATTTTTGTTGCAATTTCATATATGTATTTTCTATCATTGATAATCCATAAAATAACAATATAAGTTAATATAAATAATGTGAAAATTGATAATCCATCTTTAAATCTATTTTTAAAATTTTCAACTATATTCAATTTAATTTTTAGATCTTCATTCTTTTTAATTTTTTCAACATAAATAGATGGTAAAACTTGATTCTCGTCCATAAATTTGATTTTTTAATATATTAATTAAATATAATGTGAAATATAATGTTAATTCTCGAAAATAATCATTTTGCTTTTAATATCCTTAAAAATTTAAATCTGATCGATTTATCGAGATGTGCAATTTTAAATAAGAGAATAAATAGCATAATTAAGACAAATATAAATTTATTTAAAGAATGTTATTTTGTTACTTTTAATCAAAAGTTGTCAAAAAAAGTATTTAATTATAATAAAGATTTTATGTCTAATTTTTTCAGATATGGAAAATTAGAAGTATTAGATTTAGAAAATAGATCATTTAAAAATAATATTAGAAAAATTAGTTATGATGAATTTCAAACAAATCATTTGGAATCTATTAAAATTAATAAAATTAAAGAAAGTGATGGAAAAATGTTATTTAAATATGATAATAATCGTATAATTTCAACACAAAATGATAAATATTGTATTGAAATTACAAATAATAAAATAGATTTAAGTAATCATTTTATTCCAACATTTGAAAATAAAACTTATTATATTGATAGAAAAGAAATAAAATATAATACAAAATTAAAAGGTTTTCAGTTTTTTTCTGATTCGTGTGTTCTTTTGAAATTTGAAAATTTTCAAGATTTAATTATAGGTAAAAAATCATATAGATTATTTAATTATAATTACAATTTCGAAAATTCATTTTCATTTAGAATTTATAGATCATACAATAATAATAATTTTAATTTTAGTAATACAGATGAAATAGATGAAATTAATGAAAATATAAAAAGTCAATTACAAAATGAATATGAAAAATATATTTTTTCTGGTACATTGAGTACGATAAATAAGGATAACTTTTATATTTATACTTATGTCAATTCAATGTACATTGGTAAAGATAAAAAATTATATGATAAAAATAATAAATTATTACTTAATTATAAAATTAAAAATTTTTATGTTTGTAAAGAAAATAATTACAAAATTTTGTATATAAAAACAATTGAAAATTTTATTGTTAAAATACAAAATACAAATATTTTATTTATAAGATTATCAAAAGTTGTGAATATGTTTAAAATCAATGGTAGAAATTATATTTATCTATATAATGAAAGTATTATTCGTGGAAGTCAGAATGATTTCAATCACAAATATATAGATAGTATAGAAAATATTATGCCTAAAAATATATGCAATGTTTCATTTGAAAAAAATAAAATATACATTGCGTCTTATGATATTCCGAAATAAATTTTATGAAATTCCGAAATAAATATGAATTATTTATTTGAATTTTATATACTATAAATTAGTTTATAGTATATTATGAATTTTGAAATTAAAAACAGGATTGATATTGATAACATTGTTAAAAAAAATATCAAAGAAATAAATACAATTATAATAGATAAAGATTTTAAAGATTTTTATTTATTGAAATCTTTAAATTATATTTACATTAAATTATTCATATGTAATGATAATGAATATTTTGATAGCTTAAAATATTTACCAAGACAAATTGAAAACTTAGAATTTCATAACAATCAGATAAATTCATTGAAATATTTACCTAAATCAGTTGAAAATTTAAATTGTTCTGATAATAATATTTCATCATTAAAATATTTACCAAAATCTATTTCGTATTTAGATTGTTCCAATAATCCAATCAAAAATTTGAAATATCTAAATAAAAAATTAAAAATATTAATTTGTAAATTTACTAATATTAGTTCTGTAAAATATATAAATAAAAGTTTAAAATATTTGAATTGTTCTATGAATAGTATAAAATTAATTAATATTCCTAAAAATAGTAATTTAAATATTTTAAAATGTCAAGTAAATAATATAGAATTTATAAATAATTTGCCTAAAAATTTAAATAAAATAAAATTAGGTATCGATAAATATAATATCAATATTATTAAAATGATAAGACGATTAAATCAACAAGTTTTTATTTATTGAGGACATTTCAAAGTACTACTTTTACTATAAGGATGTCTATAATTTCCAGGAACAGTATAAGAATCATGTACATATGGTTTTTTACCATTCATAGAATGTTGTTCAAATGAAACTTGTCTATCTGACACTTGTTCTGGTTTATATGAAACTTGTTCACTTGAAACTTCTTCACTTACTAGTTCTGGTCGTCTGTATGAAACTTGTTCCGGTTGTCTATATCGAACTTGTTCACTTAAACCTGGCATATAATATTTTGCCATTCCACTTAAACCTGAATATCCAACGGCACCAGCTAAAACTCCGATCAAAGCATATCCGAAGTTAATACCAAATGAAATAGCAAGAGCATAACCATATGCTCTAGATTGATCTACTTCACCAGTATCAGTTTGTACCCAAGAAGGATTAATTATAATAAGAATTGCCCAAATCAACAAAGATACAATAACAACATGATAAATAAACCAGATCAATCCAACAAATGAAATACCTAAAAGAGAGTTTTGTTGATACATATTTTTCATAAATGAAATAAAATAAATTATTTTTTTTAATAATTTATTTTTAGTAGAATAATTTTTATTATTTTGTTTGCACTCTTCTTTCTAATATTATTAATTCATTATTCAGATTATTGTTGTTGTTCATTTTTATTTTTTGCTACTTCTTCTAATGTTTTTAATTCACCACTTTCAGGATCATTATTATCATTATCATCTTTTTTTTTATTTTTCTTTCCTGTAATGAATGATAAACCTCCTCCCAATAAAATAAGGATTCCAAATGCAATAACACATACTATAACAACCAATGCAACACACTTTATTAAAACAACAAATACTCCTTGTGATTTATATTTATCTTTATATGTTGCAGCTTCATCATTATATATTTGTAATTTCATTGTATTATCCATTGTACAAGTTGATTTAGGATCAGCTGTTGAAACTGCAGAAGCAAAATTACCACCAATATTAATACCAGAAATATATTGAAAACTTCCATTTCTATTTTGAATAGTACTTGAACTACATGTTGTTTCATTTACTTGAAATAAATTATTAACAATAGTTTGATTTAAATTCTTATTAGAAGTATTTTTATTAACTGCAAAATCATTAAACCAATCTGTTTCTGCAGAAAAATCAACATCTGTTAAAGAAGAAAGGGTATTTTGAACATAATTTTCCATATCAGATGTAATAATACATGTTGCATCAGTAGCTGCTATTTCTCCATTAATCGCTACATTTCCTGAAATTGTTGAATTTGTAAAAATTAAAACATCATTATTATCATTTTGAATTGATGTTGAAAAGCAATTTTGTTTATTTCTTTGAATTGTATTTGAAAATACTTTTTGTTTTGTATTTTGAATAGATATATTAGTATTTCCCATTTAAATATATTTAGATTTTAAATATATTTTAAAATGATTTTTCAAATTGTTCAATATCTTCCGTTTCATCATCAGTTAAGATATCATTACTTACATTTAATTTTTTGTAATCATTTGTTATATCATAATCCTTTGATTTTTTGTTTTCAATTTCATTATTCTCATTATTCTCAATTTCATTATTCTCATTATTCTCAATTTCATTATTCTCATTAATTTCATTATTCTCATTATTCTCATTATCTTGTATAATTGGAAGATTATATAAACTTTCATAATCAATATTTTCATAGGATGAATTTGGATAAAAATATTGAATTGCATTTTTCAATAAATTATCATAATATTCCAATTGCAATTCTTTAAAACTTGAAATAATTTTTAATGCTCTTATATAATTTTGAAAATTATTAGAAATAATCATTAAATCTTCATTAAAAAATTTTTTATTTGTTTTTGGAATATTCTTTTTTATATATCCTTTAATATTATTAGTCAATTTTGATACATCTAATACTTTTCCTTCTTCTTCAGATTCAAGATATTTTTTATAAAAAATTTCTCTATTGTTACTTTTTAAATTCTTCTTATATTCCGCAACTTTATCTTTCTTTGTCATTTTTTTGGTTGGTGTAGAAGTAAACTGATTTGCAATATTTGTTAAATTATTATTTTTAAAATCTTTATTTAATTCTGCATATAATTCATAATTATATTTATAAAATTGTTTTAATTCTTTTTCAAATTTTGAATGATCAAAATAATTATATCTTGTAATTATATTTGTATTTATTTTTATTTTATCTGGATTGAAATAATTTACATTTCTTTCTTTAATATCAATATATACGTCGATATTGATATTCCATAATTGAAGAACATCAATAATTGAAATAATATTATTATTAAATACGAATGAAGCTTTATTTTTTAAACTTAATACTTCCATTACTTTTTTGTTATATTTAAATATTAATAAATTCAATTATTAATATTTTATTTTTATTAATTATCTATAATCTGATTAATTATCATTTAATTCATTAAATTCATATTCATTGATATCATATCCATCTTTATCAAATCCATCAATATCATATCCATCTTTATCAAATCCATCAATATCATATCCATCTTCATTATAACCATAAATATCAAATCCATCGATATCATATTCATATTCATCATAACCATTAATATCATAACCATCAATATCATAACCATTATTATCATATCCATCTTCGTCATAACCATTAATATCAAATCCATCAATATCATAACCTAATTTATCATAACCTTCTTCATCATATCCATTTTTATCATAACCTAATTTATCATAACCATCAATATCATAACCTAATTTATTATAACCATCTTCGTCATATCCATTTTTATTATAACCTAATTCATCATAACCTTTTATATCATATCCATCAATATCATATCCATTAAAATCATAACCTTTTTCATTATATCCATCAATATCATATCCATCAATATCATATCCATCAATGTTATATCCATTTTCATCATATCCATTAATATTATAACCTTCTTCATTATAATATAAATTCGTTGGAATATTATTAAAATGAATATGAATATGTAAACAATTTTTATTTTTATTATAAACCATATTTATTAACAGTTTAATTTTTAAATTGATAATATATATTTAAATTTCAATTTTAATTCAATAAACCAAAATAATTGATTTTATATTATTTTAATTTAATAATATGTAATGGATTTACTTTTAGTTTTCAAATGAGTTTAGTTTCTAAATATACAACTATTTTAAAACTTGAAGTTAGAAATTATATAAAAATATTAACGGATATTAAGAAAAATTTTCCTAATGATATTTTTTATATTTGTATTCTTGAATTAGAAGAAAATGGTTTAATTGTTTTTCGAAATGGTAAATTTTTTATTAATATAATAGGAAATAAAAATAAAAACAATGATAAAATATTAAAAGAAAATTTTAGAGAATTTATTACTCAATGTAATAATGAATATTTTGTATTTTGTTATTTTTTTAGATTATCAATTTTCAGATTAATTCAAGAAAAATTAAATATAGATTTATTTGAATTCAAATTAAATTTAGATAATTCAATGATAGGAAAATATTTTTTCGAATTTAAATTTCATAATAATAATAATTTTCTATCAGAATTTGAAAAAATTAAAACTTATGATTTATTCGGTAAAGAATTTAAAAATTCTTTTAGGAATATAATTCTTTCTAGAAATTAATTTTTCTTAAATCTTAAATTACAATTTATTTTTAAATTGTAATTATATTAATTATTCTATTTAAAATAATTGATTTTTAAAATTATTCATCATTTGGAGTAATTTTTCCTAATATTATTTTTGTTATAATTCCTATAATTGGAATTGTAATTGGAAGTGTTATAATAAAACTTCCAATTACAATCAATGATATTCCAATATTTAATATATTCTTAGATGGATTTGTCTTTTTATTTTGAATAACATAAATTATAATTCCAGTAAATAATAATATAATTCCTAATATAACACCAAATAATATCATATATCTATATCTTATAAGATTTTTATCTTCCGAAATATCATTCATTTTATAATATTCATTGAATTAATGAATATTTTCCATTTATAAATTATAATTTAGAAACAAATTATAATTATAATAATATTTTCTACTTTATTCTTCATAAATTATAATTTGAAAAATAAATTGTTAATTATTTATATTTCTATAACTTTTATAAATTATATAATTATAATAAATATTTCTGATTATATATTCATATTCTTCATAAATTATAATTTGAAAAATAAATTGTAATTGTTAATTATTTATATTTCTATATTCTTCATAAATTATAATTTGAAAAATAAATTGTAATTGTAATGAATATTTCTGATTCTATATTCATATTCTTTATAAATTATAATTTGAAAAATAAATTGTAATTGTTAATTATTTATATTTCTATAACTTTTATAAATTATATAATTATAATAAATATTTCTGATTCTATATTCATATTCTTCATAAATTATAATTTGAAAAATAAATTGTAATTGCAATGAATATTTCTGATTCCATATTCATATTCTTCATAAATTATAATTTGAAAAATAAATTGTAATAGTAATAATTATTTATATTTCTATAACTTTTATAAATTATATAATTGCAATGAATATTTCTGATTTTATATATTCTCATAAATTATAATTTGAAAAAATATAAATTGTAATTATAATAATATTCTTTGATTTTATATTTCTATATAAATAATAATTTATTTTTCAAATTATAATTACAATAATTATTATAATGATATTCCATTCTATATATTCTTCATAAATTGCAATTTTAAAAATAAATTGTAATTGTAATAATTATTTTTGATTCTATATTCTTCATAAATTATAATTTGAAAAATAAATTGTAATTGTAATAATTATTTATATTTCTATATTTTTTATAAATTATATATAATTACAATAAATATTTCTGATTTTATATTTCTACATAAATAATAATTTATTTTCAAATTATTATAATGATATTCCCGATTCTATATATTCTTCATAAATTATAATTTGAAAAATAAATTGTAATAAATGTTTCTGATTCTATATTCTTCATAAATTATAATTTGAAAAATAAATTGTAATTGTAATAATTATTTATATTTCTATAACTTTTATAAATTATACATAATTGTAATAAATATTTTTGATTCTATATTTTTCATAAATTATAATTTGAAAAATAAATTATAATTGTAATAATATTCCTTGATTTTATATATCCTCCATAAATATATATTCTATATAAATGATAAATAATAATTTATTTTTCAAATTATCGTTACAATAATTATTATAATATTATTGATTCTATATATTCTTTATAAATTACAATTTGAAAATAAATTGTAATTGTAATAATATTTTTACTTCTATAACTTTTATAAATTATTATAATTTGAAAATAAATTGTAATTGTAATAATTATTTCTGATTATATATATTCTTTATAAATTATAATTTGAAAATAAATTGTAATTGTAATAATATTTTTTACTTCTATAACTTTTATAAATTATTATAATTATAATAAATATTATTACAATTACAATTTATTCTTTATAAATTATAATTTGAAAATTAAATTGTAATTGTAATAAATATTTCTGATTCTATATATTCCTTATAAATTATAATTTGAAAAAATAAATTATAATTGTAATAATATTCTTTGATTTTTATATTTTCTATAAATGATAAATGATAATTTATTTTTCAAATTATTAAATAATATTTCCTAATTCTATATATTCTTCATAATTACAATTTGGAAATAAATTATAATTGTAATAATATTTTTTACTTCTATATTCTTCATAAATTATTATAACTTGAAAATAAATTGTAATTATAATTGTAATTGTAATAAATATTTCTGATTATATATATTCTTTATAAATTACAATTTGAAAAAATAAATTATAATTGTAATAATTATTTCGATTTTATATAATATTCTTTATAAATGATAAAATTATAAATATCTTATATTTTCCATTTCAAAAAATCATTTATTAAAATTGATTTTGTAATTTTAATTTTATTTTAAATGTGATGATATATTATATTATATTTTAAAATATTATGGAAGACTTTGTTACATTTCCTAAATCTTCATACGATGTTGCATTTGATGATATTATCAAAATAATTGGTCCATTCCTTTTCAATTCTTCACTCGAAGAAATGAATAAAAAAGGTTTGTTCACTTTTAATGATAACATTTTAAGTGTAAAATTAGTTGAACACGATCCGGTTATTAATAATTTCTACCTTGTGGAAGGAATAAATAAAGCATATTCTGCTTTAGAACAAGGTAATGATACAAAAATGATAGTCCTTTATTTTTCATTGTCACTTTTGATGATGATTCATTCTGATGATAATCGTTTTAACTTGAAAGAAGATTTTAGAGATACTTTTCTAGAAAATTCAATCATTGTATCAAAATATTTTAGAAAATTTGATTATTTGTTTGAAAAAGAAAATTCAACTTTAGAACCTGATTGGCTTTTAGATTTATATAGATATAAAA
>Ga0102926_1000807_pt1 | contig 18632 bp, 17 predicted proteins | sample SalPonR1_A_D2_MG_FD_78173 | JGI IMG/M metagenome (GOLD analysis project Ga0102926, IMG submission 78173) | Salt pond soil microbial communities from South San Francisco under conditions of wetland restoration - Salt Pond MetaG R1_A_D2_MG | ecosystem: Environmental > Aquatic > Marine > Intertidal...
AATCTTTTTGCCAAATGAAATCAAATAAATCCACTTGTTCATGTAATCAATATTGTTTCTGACATAACCAAATAATTATAAACTTAAATATACATAGTAGTCCCCCTGTAAGGGGGAAGGTCCTCCCGCAGTCCTGCGGGACGGGAAGGGGGTTTTAAAACACAACCCCATCTAGTCCCGTAGTCCTACGGGACGAGTAACTTCCCCTTACAGGGGAAGAATTTATTTAATCACTCAAAAAGCTAGCTACCAACTTCAGTATCATATCTCTTTCTCAACTTTCACTTGTAGCTACCAAAAGAGTTAAAGCAATCAATGTATCATCATCAATTCTTTTACTTCAATTTGCACGATAAAGATAATTATTTTGTGCTAAAAATACAAGCAAAAGAAAGGCTCAAATTTTTTTGTTCCCATCAGCAAATGGATGATTTTTTATAATAAAATATATCAATGCTGCAGCCTTTTCTTGTATACTAGGATATAACTCCTGTCAATCAAAAGTTAGATACACTTGATCTAAAACTCATTTAAGCCCATCATTCTTTTCTACTCAAAACATCTCTGAAACCTCTCATTTTGGTAATAACTCTTTTTTCATTTCATCAATTGCTTTTAATGCATCTTTATATTCAAGTTTATTAGTTTTCATTATTTTCATATTTTCCAACGATAGAGTACCCTCATCGTATTTTTGTAACATTATCCAACTGTGGGCATAATTTGTTACCAAAGATAGCATTCATTTAATTTCTTTATCATCCAATATATTATTCTCTATATTTTTTTTGATCAAAGCTACAGCTTTCTCAAACTCACTCAACCCCGTTTCACTCAATCTTTTAGTGTTAATAGAATATCATTAAACCAAATGACTTTTCAATACTGAAGTAGCCCAAATCCTAAAATTTGTAGCATTTTTGCTATTTACACGGTATCATACAGAAATAATTGCATCTAAGTTATAAAAATTTACCTCTCTTTTTACTTCTCTTTTTCATTCAATTTGAACTATCTGGTTTTTCCAGATAGTTGGATTTTTATCTAATTCTCAAGATTTATAAATATTTACAAGGTGCTCATTTACAGTTTTTAAATTAACATCAAAAAGATCTGCCATCTGCTTTTGATTTAACCAAATAGTTTCATTCTCTAGTCTCACATCGATTTTTGCTCATCAATCTTTAGTTTTATAAATCATAATTTCTCCATTTTGCTTCTTATTCATTTTTTAATTATTAATAATAAAATATAATAGTAACAAAAATATAACAATAGTAGTTTTTCTGTCAAGTTATTTTTGACAAGATAGCTTTACATATTAAATTTAAGTATTTTAAAACAAACTATCTGGTTTATCCAAATAGTTGTGTAAAAGATTTAGCATATTCCAAAAAGGAATATAGTAAATTATTATCGATTTAAACTGTTGCAAAAAATACAATAATTTAACTTACATTACCACCCGGAGTCAACTATATACTTAATATGGACTCCAGGTGGATATCTATAACTATCAAACACAAAGTAAAATTAAGCTTATTTTTTTTGCAAATATTTTAAATATACATATAATAAAAATACTCTTTAGTAAACCACAAAAAATGAGAAAATTAAATCTAATATTATCTTATCTATCTCTACTATCTGTAGCTATATTCCGAAAACCAGGACTACATCCACTTTTTTGAAATATTGCACGAATATCACTGTTGATAATAGTTTTTTCTAGACCATTAGCAGATATTTTTAGTCACAAAAAAATATGAATATATCTTAGAAAAATTGTATCTATCAGACAATGACTGGGTATTATATGTGGAATATTTGCATTAGCACATGGATTGTGATATTTTTTGTCTATAGATCTGTCTTTGATAAATATATTTTCCAATTGAAATCTACGAAACATTCAAACTATGATATGATCATGATTGCGAGCAATGGTTTTTATGTTACCACCGTTAATTACTTCACATAGATTTTGGATTTTAAAACTCAAAAAAAACCGAAAAAATATTCAGAGATTTACTTATCCGGCATTTGTTTTGACAACAATCCATATATGAATTGTAAAATGAGAACTATTATCTTATATAATTATTTTAATATTCTATTCAGGAATATATTATTTAGCATATAAAACAAAAAAATGAACAAAAGAACTAAAAAAAATCTAACAACACTTTTTTTATTTTCCATTTCCATATTGGTAATAACTTGATGTCAATGAGATACAAGTATAGAAAAAAATAACGACAATAACAATGGTGATCAAATTATAGAACATCCAGCAGCACAAGAACAACAAAAGTTGATAATACATACATGATGTGTATGATGTGGTAAATGTGCTAGGACATCACCGACCAATTTCTTGATGAGTTGAAAAAAAGCAGAAGTTTATTCTCAAGAAAACATAGATAGTCAATCAGTAAGTGATGCTATAAAAAATTGTCCAGTATGAGTTATAGAAATTATAGAAGCATAGTTTTTATAAAAAAATGACTCTTGATTTTCAATTTTAAAAGAATAATTATAAAATATATTTCATAACTTTTTATGTTCATCCCCTGTCTCGTCCCGCTGAATAGCGGGGTAAGGGGAGGGGGACCCCCGCAGTACTGCGGGGGTGGTAGGGTTTTAAATAACAACTTTCAACTTGATGAACCTTTAACTTTATAAACTAACTTTAATGAATATTTCAATCTGATTCTCATGACCAGCTGGTGGAGGAGTAAATACAGCTTGACTATTGTTAGCTGAATTATTATCCAAAAAATGATACAACATATTGGTAGACAAAGAATATGCATCCATCATAAAATGAGACAATAATTTAATCGTCGTTTATATTTCTGATGACAAACCATTTATATCAAAAGAAATAGATTATTTTATCTGTTTTGATGATTATTCAATTGCAAAAAATGAAAAAGTTTACGATCTCAAAAATATTATAAACATCAAAGATTTTGATAGTAAATACAAAAATGTTCCAGCATTTGGATATTCTCTCAAAATATTGTGATTAGATCTCAAAGAATGAGAAAAAGTATTAGAAAAGTTTTTCCAATGAGATATTTTAAAATCAAATATAGAATTACTGGAGCAATGATACACAGATGTCATTTCGACCGACCTGCCTATCGGACAGGCAGGAGTGGAGAAATCTCTTTGAAACACAAAAAGTGATATCTCGACAAGCTCGATATGACAATATGATTTATCAAAAAATGTTTGAGAAGTTAAAACATTATTTCACTGAAATGAAATAATAGCAAAATGAGCTATGGAATCTGGGTTAGATCGATATAGTGCATATCCAATGACTCCAGCTAGTACAATAATTGACGAAGTAGCAAATGACAGTAGAGTAACATTCTTTCAATGAGAAGATGAAATAGCGGTTAGTATGTCTATGCTTTGAGCAAAATTCGCTGGTAAAAGAGCTATGTGTGGTACAAGCTGAGGAGGTTTTGCGTTGATGACAGAATCAATAAGTTATTCAAACCAAGCTGAAATATGATGAGTATATGTTCTATCTCAAAGAGATGGTCCAAGTACTGGTACTCCAACATTTACAGGTCAATGAGATATGAGTTTTGCACTAAATGCAAGCTTTGGAGAAACTTATCCAATAGTGATGGCTCCATCAGATTTTGAAACAGGATATAATTTAATATGAAAAGCATTAAATTGGTCAGACATGTATCAACATCCAGTAGTTTATATTACAGACAAACAATTTAGCGAATCATATGTAGCAATAGATCCAAAAAACCTAAAAGCAGAAAAAATAAACAGATGAGATCTTGTTTGACTCCCTTTATTAAAGGGAGAAGCCGAAGGCAGAGGGATTTTAGAAAAAGATTTCAAAAGATACCTAAACACTCCATCTTGAATTTCCCCATATTCAGTACCATGAACAAAAGACGGAGAGTATATTGCTAGTTCATACGAACATGATGAATATTGAGCAACCAACGAAGACTCAGAAACCAAGAAAAAAATGGTAGAAAAAAGAGCTAGAAAATTAGAAACCTTTATAAAAAAAGAATTTAACAAAGATTTTTATGGGTATGAAATTATTAATCCTAAAGCAAAAAAATTCTTCATCACATTCTGATTTAACAAATATAATCTTCAATCTGTTATTGCGGACAAGACTTCTGTCATTTCGACCGAATCCCGCAGTATTGCGGGAGAAGTGGAGAAATCTCTTTGAAACACAAAAAGTGATATATCGACAAGCTCGATATGACAATTTGCTGATCATTGACTAATAGTGGTTACCGTTTTACAACCTCTAGACCCTAGACTAAAACAACGATTATCAGACAATGAAAAAAATATAGAAGAATTAACTTTTGTAGAAATGAATCATGGATGAACATTCCAAGAATTAATTACAAACGAATGTAATCTAAAATCAGATTCTCGAGAGAAAAAAATAAAAAATATAAGAAAATACACTCTTTATCCAATATTCAGAGAAGACATTTAATAACAAATACCTCCCTTTTGAAGGGAGGGGGACCCCGCAGTATTGCGGGGGTGGTGGGTTTTAAGTCGGCAGTATTACTCACTAAAACCCCTCTTTTTATTTCTCCCCTCAAAGTGGAGAAGTAGAAAAGTATCTTATATACTAAGATGCTCCTCCCATTAGAGGGGAGGTGCCGAAGGTGGAGGGGTTAATATTTACAAACTATCATTACTAAACATGAGAAACAATCTAAATAAATTCCAACGATGTCCATGATGTGGAAACTTTATTATCCATCTTGCCATCAAACAAGCACTCAAAGAATTAAATATTCCCACAGAAAAAACTGTAATAGTTTCATGAATTTGATGTAGTGGGAAAATGAGTCAGTATATTGATTGATACTGAGCAGAAACACTTCATGGTAGAGGACTTCCTTTTGCCACTGGCGTTAAATTAGCAAATGATGATTTAGTAGTAATCTCATATGCTTGAGACGGAGATTCTTATGGAATATGACTGTCTCATTTATTACATTCATCTAGAAGAGATATAAACTTGGTTCATATAGTAGCAGATAACCAAAATTATGCTCTTACCACTGGTCAAGCATCCCCAACTACACCAGAAGATATAAAAACCACATCTACACCAGATTGAAATCAAATACAACCATTTGCTCCACTAAAACTTACAGAGTCTGCAGGTTGCAAATATAATATTCAAGTTTCAGACAAAGATCTAGCTTGACTCAAAAAAGCAATAATTGATTGAATAAAACATCAATGATTTTCACATATAAATGTACAGCAAACTTGCCCAAGTTTTAAAAAATGGTAAAATATAATTGATAATTGATAGTGGATAGTTAAATTATCAAAAAAGTTATTATGTTTTAAAGAACTTTTAACTTTTAACTTTTAACTTTTAACTCAATCAAAGTGTTTCAAATATCTTACTCAAAAGGTCTAAGATGAGAAGTAGAGATTTCAGCAAGTAAAAATGCATCTTTACCAATAGTTGCAGCAAATTATATATTAGACAATCAAGTAAATTTAACCAACAAACCACAAATAGTAGATCTCAAAGTACTAGAAGAGATTTTTCAAGAATGAAAATCTAAATCAAAAGATTTTTTTGATCTAACAATGGAAAAAGCTACCAAAATCAGAACATCAATACTTTTGATACCATATGGATTAAACAAATACGGTTCAGTAAAATTTATAGGTAGTGGTTGATGTAATATATGAAAAAGACCTTTAGATACTTTTGATGATGCGTTAAACAAAGCCTGAATAACTATTAGCAACGATGAGTTTAAAGAGTATAAGGTTACAGGTAAACCAAAAAGAAATATAATGTTACAAGAATTCTCAGTAACAGCTACAGAAGCTCTTATTACTTATTTAGCATTTCTTCCAAATATAGATTATACTATAAATATATACCAAGTAGCTACAGAACCACATGTCAAAAATGTGATAGATTTTCTCAACAATGCTTGAGCTGATATTACTCTCAATATTGATCATTCAATTACTTTGAAACCATCCAAAATTAATATCAAAAATCAAGACTTTAAGATAATATCAGATTATATAGAAGCTGGTACTTATTTTGCTATTTGAGCATGAGCTGACGATACAGAAATCACCTTAAAAAATGTAAATGTAGATGATCTATCTTCTATGTACAATATAGCCGAAAAAATTGGTATAAACTTTAAAATAATAGATAAAAGTACAATTACAGTTAACTCATTCAACAAAAAAAACTATCAATGAACAAAGTTTGAAACAAGAATATTTCCCTGATTTCCTACTGATTTACAATCTATTTTTGGAACATTACTTACACAAGCAAATTGAAGATCTAAAATATTTGAAACCTTATTTGAATGAAGATTTAGTTATCTTACAGAATTAGAAAATCTTTGAGCAGATATTGAAGTACTAAACCCACATCAAGTATTAGTAATTTGACCAACCAAATTAACATGAAATTATGTTACATCTACTGATTTAAGATGATGATGAGCTATGGTATTAGCAGGTATTATGGCAAAATGAACCACAAATATAATGAATGAAAACATTATTCTTAGAGGATATGATAAAATAATGGAAAAATTACAAAATATTTGAGTAAATATCAAAAAATTAGATGAATAATTACAACAAATCATTTCAAATCACAGAAAATGTTGGAAACAACGTTTTTTGTTTTGATAAAATTTCTAACCCTAAATTATATGTACCAAAATTAATTAAATGAAATATTTCAGATATTAAAATTTGAAAAAACACAGTTTTTCGTGAAGAAAAAAAATGAGAAATCATAGAATACAAATGATTAAAAGATTTTATTGTCATTTCGAGTGAGTGAAACGAATCGAGAAATCTCTTAAATATAAGTAATAAAGAGATTCCTCCATTACAGTCGAAATGACAAAGTATCTATATCGTTGACAATCACAATCACGCACTATATTTTCGATACAAAGAATATTTTGCATGAAACATAAAAAAATGAATAGATCTAATTCACATAGACCAACATACCGACATGAATAAACTACCCCCTTTATTAAAGGGGGGCAGGGGGGATTTTAAAACATTAAATGGTATTTTCCAAATTACCAACTATCACTGCAACGTGTGAAATTTCATCCAACCAGCTATTCAAGACTGACTTATTTTCAAAATCCACCAAATCAACACAGAATACTCCTTATTAAATATCCCCCTAAAAAGGGGGACAAAGGGGGTTCAAAAAAATTATATCTTAGACATAGACCTCGATTTCCGATCTCCAGAAATGAGTATACAACAATATAATAAAACAATAGAAATAACCAAAAAATTGATACAAAATAGCAGAGTAGTGACTATAGCTACTTCACCATATTTTCTTGATCAAAATTTAGCTATAAAAATATTAAAAGATTTACTAAATTAAAATAGCCTTGATAATAAATCGCTAGGGTTTTCTAAAATATAACCGTTATCCCCACAACTATCATTCATATAACCGTCATTTCTACGACCTTCTTTTATACAATCGTCATTCCTACTTCTTTTATCCCTGCAGCTGTAATTCCTGCGTCTGTTATCTCTACAACCGTCATTCCTGCGAAGGTAGGAATCTTTAAATTAAATTTTTCTATATATAAAAAAAACAAGTCCAATATATAATCAGACTTGTTTAATGTTTTGTTTCCAATTTATTTTACCCTTCTCCAACTCTAGTTTGGCCAACTCATCTTCATTGAGTTCACAAAACCAATCAAATATAGGAATATAGGGCACGTCATATCTAAAAACCTTATCTATTTGTTCAAATAAGTCTTTATCAAGGTTTTTTTTGCCATTCTTATCAATAGCTTCTAATGTTCCTTCAAAGAAAGAGACACAAGATAAATCTGGATAATACCAGACTAATATAGAGAAAGAATCATTACCTTTACTAAAAATAATTCTTTTTTCTTCTATAATTATCTTCCGTCCAATATTATTTTCCCATGAAGAGGGGACTTCTATGTCCCAATAAGATGGCTCTGTAAATAGGATATCAATATCCTTATCTAAATTTTTCAAAGATCTTTTTACAAAACCTTCTTCAAATTCACCATCTTTGTTTTTTTGACCGAATAGTGCATTAAATATCTTTTTGCTAACAGATATTTGACCTCCGGAAACATTGTTATTCATTCCCAAAGCAAACTGAGCAATAGCATTTGCCATTTTTACTTTAGAATGATATACTCTTACTTTTCTATTCTCAATTTCCTTTTGAGATAAAAAAATACTAGATATATCATTTTCCATTTTTTCAAATTCTTCACGATCATATTGATCTTTATAAGACTCATATCCATTAGGACATTTATAAGCCTCTCTGTTAGTAGTATCCTTATCAAAAGGAACACTACTTTTACCTTCTATTATATGTTTAAGATAAACAAACATCTTAAACACGATTTTTTTATCATTGTGTTCCATTTTTTTTCTTTTTTTGTTTATAACTTATATATACTATTTTAATAAAATAAGTCAATAGAAAATAGAAATAAAAAAAAGAGGACTATCACATCCTCTCAATGTTTCACTTTTAATCTGTAACTTTCAACTTGTAACTTTCAGTTGCCCTATATATCTAATTCTTTTACAGTTTTAGCGTGAGTGAGAATAAAATGTTTTCTAGCTTGTACATCCTCTCACATTAAAATTCTAAACAATCTATCTGCTTCCTCAGCATCTTCTACAGTTATTTGATTTAATATTCTATTATTTGGATCCATTGTAGTATCCCAAAGTTGTTCAGCATTCATTTCTCAAAGACCTTTATATCTCTGTACTTCTACTTTATCTAATTCAAATCAGTGATCTTGAGGTCTTTCATCTTCTCTATAAATATATTTTTCTTTTTTACCTTGTTTATATTTATATATAGGAGGACAAGCAGCGTATAAATTACCGTTTTCAATCAAAGGTCTCATAAATCTAAAGAAAAATGTTAGTAATAAAGTTCTAATATGAGCACCATCTACATCGGCATCAGTCATTATTATAATTCTTTCATATCTTAGATTGTTTTCATCAAAACTTTCTTTAATACCGGCTCATATAGCAGTAATAAGACTTTTAACTTCATTATTAGCCATTATTCTTTGTATGGCAGCTTGTTCTGTGTTTAATATTTTACCTCTAAGTGGTAATATTGCTTGAAAAAGACTATCACGACCTTGTTTAGCACTACCTCACGCAGAATCTCACTCAACTATAAATAATTCAGTTCATTCTTTTCATCTTTTACCACAATCAGATAATTTACCAGGCAAAACTCATCAAGCCATCACATTTTTTCTCAACACAGTCTCTTTTGCAAATTTAGCAGCAAGTCTAGCTCTAGCAGCAAGATTTATTTTCTCAAATATTTTATCAAACTCTTCTTCATGATTTTCAAAAACATCTATTAAGTAATCATATACTATCTTTTCTACTTCTTTTCTTACATATGCATTTCACAATCTTCACTTTGTTTGTCATTCAAATTGTGGTTCTGGTATTTTTACATTTACAATAGCATATAAACCATCAGTTACATCACTATATTGAAATTCTCATATTTTTTTGTCTATCTTATCTTTTGCTTTTCAAACTTCATTAATAGCAGTCAACAATGCAGATTTAAATCACAAAACATGAGTACCACCATCCTTTGTCGGTATGTTATTTACAAATGACAAAGTATGATCATTTGAAGTATTTACAAATTGAAAAGTAATTTCAGCTAAACATTGGTCTCATTCTTTATTTATATAGTGAGGAGAAGATAGTCTAGCTTGCTCTCATACAAGATTATTTAACCAAGTTTTTACTCATCAATCAAAGTAAAATCTTTGTTTTATATTATCTTTTTCACTTATAAACGTAAAAGTAACACCAGGAGTTAAGTAGGCAGACTGTTTCATTCTAGCTACCTCTGTGCTTCCATTAAATTCTATAGTATCAAAAACTTTTTCATCTGGCATAAATTTTACTATAGTACCAGATCTATCAGTTTCTCAAATTATTTCCAATTCTTTTGTAGGTACTCACTTTTCATATCTTTGTTTGTATATTTTCCCATTTTTATGAACCTCTACTTCTAACCATTCAGACAAAGCATTAACTACCGATGCTCACACTCCATGTAATCATCAAGATACCTTATATACTGATTTATCAAATTTTCAACCAGCATGTAAAACAGTAAATACTGTCTCAAGTGCTGATTTACCAGTTTTGGTATGTTTGTCTATAGGTATTCATCTACCATTATCATATACAGTAACAGAGTTATCACTATGTAATATAGTAGTTATATGAGTACAAAATCATGCTAATGCTTCATCCACAGCATTATCTACAATTTCTTGTATCATATGATGCAATCATCTAACATCTGTAGATCATATATACATACCAGGTCTTTGTCTTACTGGTTCTAATCATTCCAAAACTTTAATATTGGAAGCATCATAGTTTTTAAAATCAGTCATAAAGTAAACATTTTTAAAATCTAAAAAAATTATAATCAATTATTCTTATTCTAAATTTCATCTTCTTCTATTTCTGCAAGATATTTTTCATAAGAAGATTCTATATCATCATCATTTATTTCTATTTTTTTAACTCTCCTTCATTTTTTTCTTTTTCATAGTTTCTCTAGCTCTTCTATTTTAGCAATATCATCTTCAATTCCAAGTATTTTTTGCAAACCTTCATGATCTTTAAGTTTTTGAATAACTTTTTGTTCTATTTGTCTAACTCTTTCTCTAGTAACATCAAATTCTTCTCAAACTTGTTCTAAAGTATATCTAGGTCAATCTATACCATATCTCATTTTAATAATTTTAGCTTCTCTATCATCAAGCATTGCCAATATCATATCTAAGTTTTTTCTAAGAGTATTTTTTTCAGCAAACTGATCTGGTCTGAGAGTATTAGAATCTTCCAATAAATCAGCTAAAGTATCTCTTCATTCATCCCCAACCTCTCTATCTAAAGAAACATTACCAAATATAACTTCTTCAAGTTTTTTTATTTTTTTTATTGGAAAATTTAACTCTTTTCATATTTCTTTACTTGTGGGTTCTCTTCAAAATTTTTGAAATAAAGTTTGATACATTTTATTGTAGCTATTAATTTCATCTATTAAATGTACTGGAATTCTTACATTTTTAGTCATATCTGCAATAGCTTTTGTGATAGATTGTTTAATCCACCATGTAGCATAAGTACTAAATTTAAATTCTTTTTCTGGATCAAATTTTTCAATAGCTTTGATTAATCCAACATTTCATTCTTGTATTAAATCTGAAAAACTAAGTCTACTACCAAAAAATCTTTTTGCTATACTAATTACTAGTCTTAAATTAGATTCAATTAATTTTTTCTTTGCTTCCTCATCTCATTTTTTTATTTTTCTAGCAATATCTCTCTCTTGTTCTCAAGTTAGTAATGGTATTTTAGAAATATCATTGAAATACAGCTTAATAAAATCTTTAAACTGTTTGTCATTAGTTTTATAGACCATATTATATAGCTCCACTTTTCCAATCTTACTTTCCTTTACCAATTCTTGAGATTCTTTTTCTAGAACTTCCTCAATTGTTATAATTTTTATACTAAGTTTATCAGAGAGATCATAAAATTTTTCTATCATTTTAGCTCATAATTCCATATCATCTATCTCTGAAATCAAATCTTCTTCATTTACAGTCCCAGTTTTAAATCATCTATTTAGCAATAATTGTAGTGGTTTTGACAATTCTGTTATATCATCTTGAAATTTTTCTCGTAATTGTTGTTTGATTTTAGCCATTAAATTTTAATAAATAGTTAAATTTGACAATTTCAATATTTTCTATATAATAATAAACGTGTAGTAGAGTCTAGCACTCAAATATAATAAGTTAAACGGGGGACTTACCCCGTTTTTTTATTTTTTTCAAACATTTTCCATATGTATTTTTTGAGTAGGATAAGCAAATTCTATTCCTTCCTTTTCAAAGACTTTAATAATTCCAAATATTACTTTTTCTTGTATATCTAAAGACACTATATAATCAGGTTGTTGAATATCATAACTTATCAAAAAATTTATACTATATGGAGCTAATTCTGACAAATAAGTCCATTCATATGTAGCAAACTCCAAATCATCTATTACTTTTTTAATAATTTCTGGTATTTTTTCTAATTTTTCTTGAGTAGTCTCATATGTAACACCTATAGAAAACCTCTTTCTTCTATGAGTCATTCTACCATAATTAATTATTTCTGTACTCAATATATTAGTATTTGGTATTACAACTTCTTGTCATGAAATAGTAAGTAAATGTGTTGCTTTAAAGTTAATATCTTTAACAACACCTGCTTTTTCTGTGCTTCATTCTCAAACAATTACATAATCTCATACATTAAATGGTTTGGAAAAAATTATAGAAAAAGAAGAAAATAAGTCTGACAATATGTTTTGTAAAGCAAAAGCTATAGCTATAGAAGCTACTCACAAACTAGCTACTAGAGGAGTTAAATTTATTCCAACATTTGTTAAAAACATCAATATACCTATAATCCAAACAACAATATTAACTATCATATGTATTGTCTTTTTTGTTGTTTTATCTTCTTTAATATTTTTCTTTTTAAATAGTCAAGATAAAGAAAAAGTTAGAATTTTAACCAGTATTTGTATAAGTTGTATTGTTAGTACAAAAAAGAATATTATATTTATAGCAAAATCCAATTTCGTTGGAAGATTTAATATTTTTAATGGAATATATATTTCTAAAGCAATAAAAAACCATTTAGATATATTTTTTATAGAATTCAAAAAAATTATTCAAAAGTTTCTTTTTTTATCTTTTGTATATTTTTCAATTTTATTATGAACAACTTTCATAATAAATTTTAATCAGAAAAATACTGCAAAAAACAAAACAACGGCCAATATTATTCTTCACAAACTATTTCACAAGATATCGGTAGAAAGAAAAGAATTTATAGGATCTATAATTTTAGAAAAATTATAATTCATTATTTTTTTAAATCAAAAAAATAAAAGACTCACAAAAAATATATACAAATTTTACAACACATATCAACACAAAATACTTGAAAACAAAAGCTATTTTCTTAATTTCTATATACAGAAAATAACTTTTAACTTTTTATTCGGCAGTACTGCCAAATGAACTTTTAATTTTTAACTAAATAAAGTGTTCCATTATATTAATTGAGAATTAAAAAGAGAGCAAAATATTATATACATAACAAATTGATTAATATGAATACAAGCATTTTATTTTTGAAACAAAAATAAATGAGAGTTTTTTTTACATCCACATTTAGATGACAATAAAAAAACTATAATCTATTTTGCTTTTGATACATCAGAACAAAAAATTACTTTCGAAGAAATACTTAAGGTTAATTGAGTTTGACCAAAAACTGCATTTCAAATAGTTCAATTACCAAAAGACAAATTAGATATGGCTATAAAAACTTTAGATGCAAAATTTTTTCAATCTATACCAGGTATATGACCAAAATCAGCAAAAAAAATACTATTAGAACTCAAATGAAACTTTGAATTTGATGATATACAAAAAATGGATATAGACCAAAAATTATACAAAAATATAATAAGCTCTATGAGATGATTGTGATATGATACATCTTCCATAAAAAGCACACTAAAAAAATATGACTGAAAAATTACAAAAGAAAATACTAGTGAAGTAATTAAGCGAGTAATTTCTCAAATATAAAGTATCCCCCTTACACTTGCCCCGCAAAAATCTGCGGGGAAGGGGGAAGGAGGGGTTCAAAAAACAAAACAAAAACCCACCGGTCTCGGTCACAAAAATACTTACTGACCGGACCACCTCCCTTCAAAAGGGAGGCTTTATTGTAAAATGTAGTAAACTAAATGAAAATAAGAAACTTTTGTATTATAGCACATATAGACCACTGAAAATCTACACTAGCAGATAGAATGCTAGAAATTACAGATACAATCAGAAAATCAGACAAAAATCAAGTACTAGATCGCATGGATTTAGAACAAGAAAGATGAATTACAATCAAACTTACTCCAGCTAGAATGCAACGAAAATGATATGAATTTAATTTGATTGATACTCCAGGTCATGTAGATTTTCAATACGAAGTATCTCGTTCTTTAGCTTCTGTAGAATGAGCAATTTTACTAGTTGATGCAAGTCAAGGAATCCAAGCACAAACATTATCTACCCTATATCAAGCTATGGATCAAAACATAGAAATAATTCCTGTATTAAACAAAATTGATCTACCAGCTGCGGATCCTGACAGAGTAGGACAAGAAATTGAAAATATAATATGAATAGACAGATCAGAAATATTAGCAGTTAGTTGAAAAACAGGACAAAATGTAGAACAAGTATTAGATATGATCATAGAAAAAATCCAAGATCCAGAAACTTTCAAAAAAGAAAATGAGAAAAAATTCTATTCAAATTCAGTCCCCCTTACTAAGGGGGAGGGAGAGGGTTTATTGTCTAGAGCACTAATTTTTGATTCAGTATATGACACATACAAGTGAGTACTTTCCTATATAAAAGTAATAGAATGAGAAATAAAAGCCTGAGAAAAAATAGTATTAGCAAATTCAAAAAATATTATAACACCCACAGAAGTTGGTTATTTTTCACCAGATTATAGCAAAGACGACTCTTTAAAAGAATGACAAATATGATATATAGTAACATGAGAAAAATCAGTTCGTGATGCACAAATATGAGATACACTATTGTCTTGAATATCAAAAGATAAATTAGAAGACACGGTTTTTTTAAAATCCCTAGCTATACCATGATTTAGAAAATCAAAACCTTTTGTATATGCCTGAGTTTATCCAATAGATACTACAGAGTATGACAAACTAAAAGATAGTTTAGAAAAACTATCATTAAATGATAGTTCAATAGAGTATACTATGGAAGATTCTAAAGCCCTTTGATTAGGGTTTAGATGTGGTTTTTTATGAATGCTACATATGGATATAATTAAAGAAAGACTATTAAGAGAGTTTAAATTAGAAACCATATTTACAACTCCCACTGTTGTATATCTCGTAAAATCAAAAAACCTATCCTTAGATAAAATTAAATCATGAGCAAACATAAAAGAATTAATTAAAACCTGATACTACAAACATATCCTAAAAAACCATCCCCCTTACGAAGGGGGAATTAAGGGGGTTCAGAATCTCTCTACTTGAGAACTAATAGAAAAATACTCAGAAGAACTCAAACCACGAATGATAGTGAGAGCATGATCAGATATTACAGAACAAGGAATTATAGAAGAAATATATGAACCAATGTCTGAAATAGAGATAGTATGACCACAAGAATTTGCATGAGAAATCATGAATCTATGTCAAAACTATAGATGAGAAATGAGAAATATGGAACATTTGGACGAAACTAGAGTAGTGTGGAAATATCTAATCCCTATGTGAGAAATAATTGTAGATTTTTATGATAAACTAAAATCAGCAACTAAAGGTTATGCTACTATGAATTATGAATTTCAGAAGTATAGAAAATCTGACTTAGTAAAACTAGATATGTATTTAAATAACGAAAAAATAGAAGCACTTTCAATGATAGTACACAAAGATAGTTCTTATCATCAATGAAGGGAAATAGCAAAAAAATTAAAAGAATTAATACCAAGACATATGTTTGTTATACCTATACAAGCCGGTATATGAAATAAAATGATAGCTAGAGAAAACATACCAGCATTAAAAAAAGATGTAATTGCTAAATGTTATGGATGAGATGTTTCACGTAAAAGAAAACTCCTTCAAAAACAAAAGGAATGAAAAAAGAAAATGAAAGCCATGTGATCTGTAAATGTACCAGGAGACGTATTTATCAAAATGGTTGCAAAATAGCAAAAAAGATGCTTGCCCCGCAAAAATACGGGATATTTATCAAAATGGTCGCTAAGTAATGAATCAAGTTATTTTTCTATTTTTAAAATTTAAGCATATAAATTTTCATTTTCAAAAACCTTATTAACTATCTCTTCATGTCATGAATTTTTATAATCTGCAACTATATTTTCATACCCAGACTGATTATTAACTATCGTATTCCCACCTCAATTTGTATAATAAACCTCTCAATTAGAATTATTCTTTACATTACTATAATTTCAATATACTCAATCAATTATAGTATATTTATCTACTAAATCAGGATATTTTCACAATATTTTATTAACTGCAGATCAAGCTCTACTATGACCGATTATTCTGATTTTTCATTTAGATTTTAAAGGCGCTACCATATTAGAAAAATTATTTACAACACCATTATATCTACTTGCTTTATTATCTCCATTTATTTGATTAGCATCTCACTCAAAAATAAACCAAGCTTTCTTAGATCATTTTGAAGTTATATTTTCAACTATATTTTTTGCTTTTAAACTTTCATCTATTCCGCTTCTATCTCAAGGCATATAAATATTACTATCACCATTCCAATCTGTAGGTATCATTCACCAAACCCTACCTCAAACACTATCTTCATACTCTACTTTCACAAATCTATTATTTTCTACAAGTTCCATTGATATTCAATTTACAGCTCTATCCTTTATAGAATCAAATAATTTACGATAATTCTCCAAAGAGCCATTTTCTAAGTTATTCAAACTATCATTGGTTTCTTTTTCAGTTTCCTTCTCAGATTCTTCCTTTTCTTTTTTTACTCCTTCTAATTCAATTCAAAAAAATCCAAGAATTTTGTCTTTTAATTCTTTCAATTGTTCTCAAAATTTACCTAATCATAGGTTATCTAATATAGATTCTTTATTTTTAGGTTTTTCTACCATAAACTATTTTTAAATAAATAGAATTTACGCAACTTAATTATAATCTAAAATCTTGTTTCTGTCAAATTTTTCAACTTGAATAAAACAACATTTTCTATAATTAAGAATTAATAATTATCCACTAACCATTAAAGAATGATTTTATGAATCGATCCCTGAATTAAGAAACTATGATATGCACTTATACAATCAGATCTAAAAATTATAGATGCTGGTATTTTAGAAATGGATCAAAAAAAATTCGATAGAGTAGAGCAGTATTCTAGAATGTTGGAAATACACGATTTTTTCGAAAAATTAATCAAAAAATATAAAATATCAAAAATATCTATGGAAAAATATTTCATAACTTCGTTCAATTTAAAAAATGCTGAATTTGTTTATTGAATGAGATGAGTTATATTAACTTTAGCACTCAAAAATAATATACAAATAGAGGAGTATACACCAATCGAACTAAAAAAAAGAATTACTTGAAATTGAAAAGCAGACAAAAAACTGGTACAAAAATTTATCACAAAATTATTTCACCTTAAAGACAGCCCTGAATTTCATGACGCAGCAGACGCACTTTGATTGGCCCTATTGGGAACCAAATAAAATATTATCATCACTGTCATTTCGAGGTTTATTCGGCAGAATTGCCGAAGTATTGTTGCGAGAAATCTCTTTAAATGAAAAAGGGGATCTTTCCACAGAGCTTGTACTGAGCGAAGTCGAATGTAGTCGAGATGACATTTTGTATTTATAAAATTTGCATTATTTTTTATTTTAAATAAAATTAAAGTATCTACGACTTTAAGATAAAATAAAAAATGAAAAAAAAACATAGAGAAACAGATACAAAAAGAATTATATTAAGTTTATTGTGATTCATTTTTATAGCAATCATTTTATGATCAGTTTTTTTTCATATATCTGAGTGATGGAGCTATTTTGACTCATTATATTTTACTGTAATTACTTTTTCAACCATATGATACGGTGATGTAGTTCCACTTACACACACAGGTAAAATAATAGCAATGTTTTATGCTATTCTATGAGTACCTTTATTTGTAGGTATTACATCTGTAGTAATGGAACTTAGATTCAAAAAATTTGTATTTCATCATTTTGAACATCATAGTAAATCTTTAAAGAAAGCAGACAAAAAATTAGAACAAGAGTTAAAAGAAGAGGAATTGAGAAATATAAAACAAGAAAGAGAAATCAAAAAATTAGAAAAAGAAATGAAATCAAAAAAAGATTCTATGATGACAAAACTTATGAAAAATCTAAAACTAAAAAAATAATTACACTATACCAGAAAGTATTTCATATCAGTCTTCAGTAATCAAAACCATATATTCCCAATGAGATCCTAGATCTCATTTTTTACAATAAAGATTTCGATCATTATTTTTTAAAACTATATCCTCACTTTTTATAGCAGTTATGGGTTCAAAACAAACTACCATTCATGGTTGAAATTTTACCTTTTTACCATCAGGATGTGGTCGATTGTAAATATTTGGTTTTTCATGAACTTTAACTCAAACTCCATGACCAGTAAGTGATTTAATAATATTAAATCAGTCATTTTTTATTATATTATAAACTTCCTTAGAAAAATCATAAATATATTTTCATGGTCATACTTTTTCCAAGGCTAAATCTAATCATTTTTTTGTACTCAAAGTAAGTTCATAAGCCAATGG
>Ga0102926_1000808_pt1 | contig 18622 bp, 13 predicted proteins | sample SalPonR1_A_D2_MG_FD_78173 | JGI IMG/M metagenome (GOLD analysis project Ga0102926, IMG submission 78173) | Salt pond soil microbial communities from South San Francisco under conditions of wetland restoration - Salt Pond MetaG R1_A_D2_MG | ecosystem: Environmental > Aquatic > Marine > Intertidal...
AATTGTCTTCTTGCTCTTCTTGTTTCTCTTCTTCTTCTGAATCTTCTTTCTTTTCTACCATTTTAACATTTTCAGTTATATATTCAACGGCTTTACGTCTTTGAACTGAGTTCTTTATGTGTTCTTCACTATCATCTTTCATTTTTTCCATAAAGTCATCAAGTTTGTCTTCTTCAATGCCGTAAGATTTAGCTAATTTTTTAAGTTCTTCGTTTATTTCTTCTTCTTTTACTTCAAAATCATGTTTTTCAATCAATGCGTCTATAACTAGCTCTGTTTTAGCACTAGTTTCTGCTTGAGGTCTAATTCCTTCTTTTAATTCATCCATTTCTTGCCCAAGCATTTTTGTGTAATCTTCTAATTTGATACCCTGCTGTGCTAATTGCTGTCTAAAACTGTTAAGTTGATTTTCAACCTCTTTATCAACTAATACTTCCGGAACCACAGTTTTACATTTTTCTACATATTCTTGGATTGCATTATTTTGATTGGTTACTTTATCGCTATCCTTAGCTTTTTCTTCTAAATTTTCTTTTGTGTCTTTTTTTAGCTCATCTATAGTATCAAATTCACTTACATCCTTAGCAAATTCATCATCTAATTCTGGAAGCTGTTTTTCTTTTACTTCATGTAGTTTAACTTTAAAAGTTGCATCTTTTCCAGCTAATTCTTCTGCATTGTAATCTTCAGGAAAAGTAACATTAACTTCCACATCTTCCCCAGCATTTTTTCCTATTAACTGTTCCTCAAAGCCAGGTATAAATTTCTTTGATCCAATTTCCAGAGATTGATTTTCAGCTGAACCGCCTTCAAACTCTTCATCTCCTAAAAAACCTTTATAATCAATAGTTACAGTATCTCCCTCTTTTACGGGTCTATCTTCCACATTAATTATTCTGGCATTTTTTTCCTGAATTTCTTTTAAAGCACTGTCAACTGAAGAATCATCAACGTCAGATTTTGTTTCTACAACCTCGACCTCTGTAGGGTCTGCCAGTTCAACTTCCGGTTTAACTTCTACTTCAGCCGTTATAACTATGTTCTTGCCTTCTTCAAATTCTTTTATGTCAAGATTAGGTTGGTCTATAGGTTCAAGTTTAGTTTCTTCAAGAGCTTCTTCGTATGCTGGTGGAATTACTATGTCCATTGCATCTTCATAAAAAACTCCTTTGCCGTATCTGGATTCTATTATCTTTCTCGGTGCCTTTCCTTTTCTAAATCCATCAATGTTTATGTTTTTTCTGTTCTTTAAATAAGCCTCTTGTACTCCTTCTTCAAATTTTTCTGGAGTTATCTCAAATTCGATTGTTACGGTATTTTCCTCTTTTTTTACTATCTTTGCCATTACTTCCTCCTTGACTATTTTTATCTTTATATTATAGTTTAATAATTTTTTTGTTTAGCAAAAGTCATCTAATCATTATATCATAATTTTTATATATATCAACCAATAAAGTCGTTTATCTAAATATTTTATGAAATTCCCTATTTATCATATCTTTGTAACTTTTTTTGTACTCCATCATCCCATTATTGTTCTCAAAGGGATATGCAAACAACTCGGATTTCTTGTATATATTTTTTATTTTTTTATAGTAGTCACTATTTATTCTAAAAAAATCCATGTTAATATTATTTTTACTAATATTAATTTCTTCTTTTATATCTAAAAAGAACTCTTTATATATTTTTACCCCATTATTAATTCTTAATACAGGTTCTATGAATATCCTTACATTCCAACCATTTTTTACTGCATTATTAATATTATTGATTCTAATATTTAAATCCGGCGTATACTTTTCGTAGTTATCTATTATTGTTTGAGGAGATAGAGACCAAGATATTATAAAGTTTTCAGTTGGTTCATGGATTTTTAACAAATTAAAATTTCCACTTTTAGTTCTAGATTCAATAGTAATGTTCTTATTGTTTTTTGCAAAGTTTATCCATTTTTCGTTTAATCCATGAATTTTTTCCAAAGCTAATAAATCTCCTTCGTAGGATATACTTAAATAGCTTTTTTCTTTAAGTTTGCCCTCTACTTTCTTCATTACTTCTTCATAATTTACATATACTAATATATAGCTGCTTGGATACATTCCTTTTAAAAAACAGTATTCACAGTCATAAGGGCAGTTCATAGAATTTACAACATAGTAAAAGTTTTCATATCCAAAGTCATTACATACTCTTGATCCCTCATATATGATTTTATCTTTATTTTTAGCCAGTATCAGTTTTTGATTGTCCTTCTGAAAAGGTATACTCTGATTTTTTCTGTTAAATATGTCTTTATAATGTTTAATTTTTATTATTTTAGGATTATTTAGTTTTTTCAGTATTTTCTTTACATATTCATTATCTACTAACTCTTCTTCAACATATACCGTATTAGTTTTTGTATAATTCCAGCTCTGATTTAATTTCATCGTAATATTTACCCCTATCCAGTTTGTTTGATACAATTATACTGTCATATTTTTTTAATAATTTTATCAAATTATTTTTTCTATTTTTATAATCAATAGATTTTTTTACAAACTCATTTTTTAGATATACTGATAAGTTCAAATTATTAGCTACAACTTCAATTAAGTCAGCTTCTTTTTCTGATAGAATTTTTTCTTTATTATTATATTCAAGGCTTTTATCTTTCAAATAATTTATATAGTTGATTATTTCTTTTTTATTCTTATTTAATATATCTACAACTTTAACTTTATTTAAATAATCTATATCTTTAAAATCCGATACTATTTTTATTAGATGAATATTATTTTGATAAACATAATTTTGTGATACACAGTAAAGGGCTTCTCCTTCTAAATCCTGTAAATAATTATCATTTTTATCATTTTTTATTTCAGTTTTCAATACAGTTTTTAGTGTCCCTTCTTTGAAAGGATGCTCTGAAATATCCGGGAAAAATTCATTTCCATCTACTCCAATAATTTTATTAATTAATACAGGGTCACCTATTTTTAATTCTTTAGGTCCTCCGGCTATTCCTATATTTATAATAATATCATTCTTATTGTTGTAATACTTAGACAGTCCATAACTTAAGCTGGCTGCAGCATTTATAAGACCTGTCCCAGTTATTAAAGCCACTATATTTTCTCTTTTATAAATTCTTGTCTTATTTATATTATGGACTTTTTTCAACTCAAGTTTATTGATAAAAGGTTCGGCTTCTATTTTTAATGCAAAAACTAAAAATATCATTTTATTCCCCACCTCTCTACTACTTCTTTATTATTGTTTATTATGTAATATATAATGTATATATCTTTTTTAGGCTTTTCAACAATAAATTTTCCGTAAGTCTTTATCTTTTTAAATTCATTTGATTCATACTTTCCATTGGTTCCGTACTGTATATAATTAGTATTAAATCCAGAAAAGTTATGGGATAGACCATTGATTTCTAATTCTGCGAATATTTCTTCCTTCGTTTCTATCAAAATATTATACTCAACATTTAGTTCTTTCTTATATCCTAGAGGTCTTATAACTAAATATTTATAATCATAAACTAATATATCTATAATGTCTTTAACTATTAAACTTTTTGTATCATCTATTAAATACTTATTATTTTCATTGTTTTTTAAAACATAAGCTCCATAAAAGCTTGAATAGGTTTCCGAATCCTTTCTAAAAATATCAGAATGTTTACCTTCAAATTTCCCAAAAGTATAATAAATTCCCAAATCTACATCTTCATTTATAAATTCCGAAAAATTTTCTGCTCTGTAAAAATTCATCAAGGGATACCAATCCAAAGATTTTTCTTTAGGTATCTCTACATTAATTTTTTCTTCTTTTATAAAGGACTTGAAATAATTCAATTTATTATAAGGATACATAACAAGCAAACTTCTAAGAAAGTAGAAGTTGAGTATTATTACAGCAATTATTGAGATTACTGAAGCATTTTTAATATATTTATTCATGTTTTACACCTTTGATTTTAGGTTTTTTTCTTCCTGTCGACTTGATATAAATGTATAATCCTATTATTACTCCTGCTCCTCCTATAGTAGTTAAAATACTAGGTATCTCATTGAAAATAATAAATGCTAAAATCGTTGCAAATATTGGTTCTCCTAAGGTACTGACTGAAACAAATGTAGAAGACACATATTCAAGCATCCAATTATAAATACTGTGGCCTAACATTGAACAAAAAAATGCAAGTAGAAAAAATATTAATATCTCTTCAGCTGGATAAGGATATATTGGTACATTTGTAGCTATAGCAATAAGAAATAAAACCACGGTCGCAATAGAGTAAACAATAAATACATAAACTCTTACTCCCATCCAAGCTCTTAATTTTCCTCCAATAAGAAGATATCCTCCTACAAATACGGCTCCTGATAGTGCAAGCAAATCTCCCTTTAATGCATGACCACCAACCTTTGCATCTCCTAAAGCTATAACTATAGAACCTGCTATTGCAACTCCTATCCCAACTACAGATCTGGTTTTTATTCTTTCTTTTAATACAAAGTAGCTAAAAAGAGCAACAAATACAGGACTTAGAGCGACCAAAACAGTAGAGCTTGCTACTGTAGTCATACTTAAAGAAGCTATCCAAGTAGCAAAATGAAGGGCTAAAAAAATACCACTTAAGACACACCAGAGCATATCTGATATACTTATTTTTTTAAATTCATTCAAATCTTTATATAAAACCGGTCCCAACCATAATAATGAAGCGAAAAGCATTCTGTATGCCGATATAATTATAGAGGGTGAATCAGAAAGCTTAATAAAAATGGATGATAAGGATGTGAAAAATAAACCTACAAATATAAAATTTTTAGACGGTGTTTTATTCATATTTAGCTCCTAAAAGGTATTCGTAATTTTAATGTATATCATAACAAAAAATAAATCAAATCACATTTATATGATTTGATTTATTTTTTTAATTTTTAAAACTATGTACAGGAGCCGGTATTCTTCCACCTCTTTCAATAAATTTATTATTAGAAAATTTATTTACTTTCATTATTGGTGCTCTACCTAAAAGCCCTCCAAATTCTGCTATATCGCCTACTTTTTTGCCCCAAACCGGAATTACTCTTACTGCTGTAGATTTTCCATTAATTACACCTATTGCACATTCATCTGCTATTATTCCAGATATTGTTTCCTCTGAAGTATCTCCAGGTATTCCTATCATATCAAGACCAACGGAACAAACACAGGTCATAGCTTCAAGTTTTTCTATATTCATTGATCCTCTATTTACAGCATCTAACATTCCCTGGTCTTCACTAACAGGTATAAAGGCTCCACTTAAACCTCCTACATGAGAGGAAGCCATTATACCACCTTTTTTTACAGCATCATTTAGCATAGCCAGTGCTGCAGTAGTTCCTGGAGCTCCACAACTCTCAAATCCCATCTCTTCTAATATTTCAGCTACACTATCACCTATTTCAGGAGTAGGTGCCAAAGATAAATCCATTATACCAAAAGGTATGTCCATTCTTTTCGAAACTTCTTTGACGACCAATTCTCCAGCTCTGGTTATTTTGAAAGCGGTTTTTTTTATCGTATCTGATAGGATATCAAAACTTTCTCCCTTTACCTGTTCTAAGGCATGTTTTATTACTCCCGGTCCGCTTACTCCTACACTGAGAGAGACTTCTCTTTCTCCTACCCCGTGAAAAGCCCCTGCCATAAAAGGATTGTCTTCTACTGCATTAGCAAACGCTACAAATTTTGCACAACCTATACTTTCATAGTCTTTCGTTAAAAATGCCGTTTCTTTTATGGTTTTACCTATTTTTTTAACTGCATTCATATTAATTCCAGATTTTGTGCTGGCTAAATTTACTGACGAACATACTTTATTTGTTTCTGCTAAACTTCTTGGTATAGAATCTATAAGGATGTTATCTCCTTTAGTCTCCCCTTTGTGAACTAAAGCTGAAAACCCTCCTATAAAATCAACTCCGACTTCTTCGGCTGCTCTATCCAATGTCCTTGCATATTCAACATAATTTTTATCATTAGAGTTCCCTGCTATTATTGATATAGGGGTTACTGATATTCTTTTATTTATGATTGGTATACCGTATTCTTTTTCTACTTTTTCAACAGTAGCAACCAAATTTTCTCCGTATTTCATTATTTTATCATAAATTTTTATTCTGGATTTTTCTCCATTTGTATCTGAGCAATCCAGTAATGAAATACCAAGAGTTATAGTTCTTATATCAAAATTCTGTTCTTCAATCATATTTATTGTTTCTATAATATTCCTCTTGTTTATCATTTTTCCCTCCCTTTATATCTCGTGCATTTTTTTAAAAATATCTTCTCTCTGAAGTTTTATAGAAAGCCCCATTTCTTCACCTATTTTTTCCAAATTCTTCTTTAAAGTTACAAGTTCAATACTACATTTTGAAATATCAACCAGCATTATCATAGTAAAATACTCTTGCATAACAGTTTGATTAATGTCTAAAATGTTAACATTGTTTTTTGCAAGTTCTTCAGATACTTTAGCTATTATTCCAACTTTATCTTTTCCTATTATAGTAACTACAGATCGCATAATACCCTCCTAAAAAAATAAAGACCTCACGGTCTTTTTTTGTATTTAATCTTTGTCCTTTTACCTGAGAGTTTCATCAATTTATCGTTGACTTACCCCTTCGGTGCTCTTTCGAGTCTCTCCAAAGTTTTGTCCGCATGCGGTCGACCTATCTTCCTCATACATCATCCAATTATTTATTTTTTTATAGTATATGTTAATTTTAAAACAATATCAAGTCTTTTCTAAAACAAATGAACAATAATCCCCTGGACTATTCCTATTGCAAATCCTAAAATGGCTCCTAAAATTTCTATATGCCTTAGCTCTTTCTTTGCAATATCAAAAACTATTTCTTCAACTTTTGATAAATCAAAAGAATTTATTTTATCTTCTACAATTTTACTTATCTCTATATCATCTTCAGCCTTACTTGCTATATCTTTTATTAATTCATGAACATAATCCGTTCCTTCCTGCTCCATTATACTGTTTATATAGCTAATTATAGTCCCTTTAAATCCTAATAGTAAAGGATAGTCTGAAAGTTTTTTTATTACAGTTTTTTCAATTTCTTTTTTTATTTTATTTAGTAATTCTTCAATCCTGCTTTCAGTTACAAAAGACTCTAAAATTTCCTCAATATCTAAAAGTTCATTTTCTACAGTATCTCCTATGCTTTTAGAAATTTCATGTTTTCGCTTTGGAATAACTCCCTGTATTTCAAAAAAAATTATATTTACAGGTTTTACAGGTCTAAATAAAAGTTTTATAGCAATAACATTGGTTACATATCCTATTCCCGAGCCTATAACTGATAGTATTAAAATTTTCAATAATATATTAGCCATGGTTTTACCTTCACCTATAGTTTTATTTTCTGTATACCTCTTTTTCTATAAATAGAAATACTTTTAAATCCTATTTTTTTAAGATAGTTAATTGTATTCTTACAGTTAAATCCTACATGTTCTGGATAGTGGGCATCTGAACCAACAATTATATTTTCTCCTCCAAGTTTTTTATACATGGTTAAAATTTCTTTTTTAGGATATTGCCTTGCCACTCTATGACTAAATCCAGATGTACTTATCTCAAGTGCCTTATCATCCTTTATAAGTATTTTGAGTATCTCTGCTACTATATCTTTATAATATGCAAACTTTAATTCCGGTCCAAACCTATCAATATAATCTAAATGACCTAAAACGTCGTAATTTTTGTATTTATTAACTACATCATATATTTGCTTATAATACTCTCTATAAATATTTTTATCTATTTCTATTTCTTTGTAATCAATATCATTGAGAAATACATTGTTTATTCTATGAAAGGAAAGTATTATCATATCAAATTCTTTTAAATCTATGACATTGTCTACTCTCACAATCGAGCTTAAGTCAAGATTAAGTTCAACTCCTGCTAAAACCTCTATATCTTTGTATTTTTTATTAATTCTTTTAATTTCTTTCCAATATTCCTTCGGATCAAAAATTAAATCTTTGTGGGGTTCATTATGCACATCAAAGTGATCACAACAGTAGATCATTTTGATTTTTCTTGTAACTGCACTTTTAACCATATCTTCAAGATCATATTTGCAATCATTTGAATATATAGAATGAATATGAAAATCGTACATTTTATCCCCCTTTAATAATTAAAACCCACAGTGCCGTAACCCTTCTAATTCACGCCCGCTGGTTTGCAGGTGGGTGTTCTACTCTTCAGTTTTGAAGTCCTGTTAAACAGGCTTTTCATCCCTAAAGAGACTCCGAACTCCCTTACTCTAAATGTCGGTTGAATTACTAGGATCTCGAACACCGCAGGTATTCTTAAATTAATTATACATTTATTTTATTCATATTTCAAACTTTATATTTAAAGTTAAAATACTTTAATAAATTTATCTGCAGTCATTAAATATATATAACTTTCTGTAACATTACTTTTAGTTATTAGTTCTATTGCTCTTTTATACTCAATTACTTGATATCTGTACTCTTTTACTAAATCTTCTACTGTTTTACTGTATAAACTATCTGTTTTATAGTCTATTAGTATTATTTCATCATTTTCGTAAAAAAAGCAATCGATTATACCTTGAACTAAAATCTCTTTATTTTCGTTGGCATAGTTGCTTTTTATTTCACTGTACTTTTTCTTAATTATAAAAGGCTCTTCTCTATGAACTCTAGCCGACTTTAACATTCTTTTCCCAATTATAGAATTGTAAAACCTGTATATTTTTTCTAAATTCAAAGCTTTAGCTTCTTCTTCTGTAAGCTGTTTTTTTATAATCATTCTTTCAATCTCTTCTTCGATATAATTCTTATCCATATCTTTTTTCAATTTAATCATTTGAAGTACAAAGTGTGTTATCGTACCTATCTCCTGTCCTGTAAAGCTCCCCTCTTTTTGTTTGAAAGTTGGAAGTTCAGATATAGTTGGTATCTTCAATTTCATGTCAGAATAATTTTCAGTTTTTAATTTATTCAATTCTGTAACAGATACTTTTGTTGGTATTTCTTCTTTTTCATGATGATAATTCCAGCTTAACAGTTCATCTATATCTTTAAAATCAACTTCATCTTTGTTCTTCATATCAATAATATTATTAAAAAGGATCTCTCTGGAAGATATTTTTTTTTCTTCTTTTCTTAAATTATCGTAACTTAATATATTTATATTCCATGATGAAAAAAACTCATCATCTTCTTTTACTTCATCATTGTTTGTTCTAAGTAGTTCACAGTCTTTATGATTATACAAAGATCTCCCAATCCAATCCAAATAACTATTCGATGTATATAAATTAAAGTAATCTGTCCCCTGTTTCCACTTCTCTTTCTTATTAACTAAATTGTTTACAGTTCCTATCATGATTAACTTATCAATTGCTCTAGTCATTCCTACATACAGCACCCTCATTTCTTCAGATAAATCTTCCTTTTTTAAAATTGTTTTAGAAGCTAATCTAGGTAGGGTTTCTTTAGTAGTTTTATTTTTAATATTATAATTCTTAGGTGCCAGTTTACATGTGTTATGAACAATTACATCTTTACTACTATTCATTAAATTAAATTTCTTATCCAAGCCTGAAATTACAACAACAGGAAATTCTAATCCTTTACTCTTGTGTATGCTCATTAATCTTACTACATTGTCATTTTCCCCTAACACTCTGGCAGTACCCATATCTTTAGAAGAAGATTTTATATTATCGATATATTTTAAGAATTTAATTAATCCGCTCATTTTTGTTCTTTCAAAATTATTAGCTTTATCAACTAAAAGTCTTAGATTGGCCTGTCTAATTTCTCCTTTTGGAAGCATTCCTACAAAATAGTAGTAATCAGTTTCAATCAGTATATTCCATATTAACTTATTTAAATCCAAAAATTTATTTTGTTCTCTCCATAGTTTTACATTATCTATAAATTTATTTATTTTTTTGGAAACATTGTCATCTTTCGCCTTTGAATATTTCAAAACACTTTCATAGTAAGGCATATTTTTAAATTCTAATCTGATTTTCACAAGATCTTCTACAGTAAATCCTCCTATTATAGATCTCATTACACTGAGAAGGGGTATGTCCTGTTTGAAATTATCTATTAGTTTTAATAAATTTATAATTATTTTTATTTCTATAGAATCAAAATAACCTTCACTACTATCAGCATAAAGAGGTATATTTTCATTGCTAAATACTTCTTCATACACCCCCTGAGTTCCTCTTGTAGCTCTCAGTAAAATAACTATATCTCTATACTCTAACTCTCTCCAACCTTTTTCTCTATCGTAGGTTTTTGAGCCTACAAGTTCTTTTATTTTTGTTGCAGCCATTTTAGCTTCTATTTCACTATTTTCTAAAAGAAGTATTTCTTCGTCTATATCATTGTTATCTTCGTCTTTTGTTTTATTAAAAATATTTAATTCAACATCTTCACTAATCTCATTAGTTTCGAAATTAATACCATTGTATAAGTAGTTTTCTCTGAGATATTCTACTTCTCCTAATTTTTTTGACATTATTTTGTTGAATAAGTAGTTTATACTATTCAAAATTTCTTTTCTACTTCTGAAGTTTTTATTTAGATTTATAAGCATATTTTTTTTATTGTTTTGGTTTGTATATTCTTCGAATTTGGACATAAAAATTCCAGGATCTGCCTGTCTAAATCTATATATACTCTGTTTAACATCCCCAACCATAAAAAGATTATTATTTCTTTTTATCCTATTTATTATTGTCTCCTGAACCTCATTGCTGTCCTGATACTCATCGATGTATATATATTTAAATTTATTTCTGTAATAATTTGATACTTCTTCATAATCTAACAGCTCTAGAGCATAATGCTCCAAATCATTAAAATCTAAAAGCCCTTTCTCGTTTTTAAGTTCTTTAAACTTCTTATCAAGTTTCTTTATTACCTTAAATAATCCCTTCATAGGCCTGTAGGTTTCTCTGGTTGTCTTTATTAAATTATCAAAATTATCATTTGGTAAATTTTTTCCAATTTCTTTTATAATACTTTTAAAAATCTCTCTTTTACCTTTGAAATCTTCACATACTAAATCCTGCTTTGCTTTAGGTATTCTGGCTAATCCTACATAATTAACGGAATTATAATAACTAACAAACTGATCAATATCTACGTCTATTTTCTCTTTTAAATTATTTACTATAACAAAGTCTCCATCTAAAGTATCCTTATATTTTTCTCCTGGTCCATCATAATCAATTAAATTTTCCATATTTTTCAATAAACTTTCAGCATCTAAAAGCAGATCAGTTATCTCTTTTTTTATTATTCTAAACCATATATTATCTTTACTGTTATCCTTAAGTTTTTCTACTGAATTTTCCAACCAGCTTATAGGATATGCATAACTCTGTATACTACTATAAGTTTCTTTAATTAAATTTTCGAGTTTAATATCTCCTCTATTCTCGCTGTAATTATCTACTAATGATTGGAATTCCGGTGAATTTTCAGCATAACTTTCTTCAAGAATTTCCTCCATTGCTTCATTGAAAATAATTTCATTTTCTTCTGTTTCGCTAATCATAAAATTCGGATCAATTTCTATTAAATAGTAGTATTTTTTAATAATATTTGTACAAAAAGCATGAATTGTAGATATAAAACTACTATTCAATTTATTAATCTGTTTTCTTATTTTATAATTTTCCGGGTTTTTATCTTTAATTCTATTTGATAGATTTTTTTGAATTTTCTTTTTCATGTCCCTTGCTGCAGCATTAGTAAATGTTACAATTAAAAATTCATCAATATCTATCTTCTCCTTTAGTAGTGTATCTATAATTCTTTCGACTAATACTGCGGTTTTTCCGGAACCTGCAGCAGCAGAAACTAAAAGATTGATATCTTTGTTTTTAATTGCTTTATTTTGATCTTCCGTCCACTTAATCACATTCATCACCTGCTTCATTGATTATTTTTTCGAAATCTTTTTTATTAATTTTAGATATTGTGTTGTATTGGTTATCAGGCATTGTACTATCAAATTGGCAAATATCATTATAGGAACACCACTTGCAAGGTGTTTCTCTTCCTTTTTTATAAGGCTTTATTAATATTTTTCCAGATGTTATTTCTTCTCCTATTTCCTTTATTTTTTTTCTTATTATTTTTAATAAAATATCAAAACTTTTTTTATCTAAAGTTTGAGATGTTTTACTTATCGATTCATCTTTGTTTAATTTTATTTTTGCTATTGTAGATTCTTTTTCTTCTCCAATTTTTTTATCTAATTTTTCTATTAGTTCTTTATCTTCTATGAAGTATCCTTCCATTTTAAAACTCTTAATTATTTCTTTTTCAATTTCTTCTTCCACCAGATGCTTATCTCCATCAATCCAAGGTAGCAGTATGTTAAAGTAAAAAACTCCACCTATTTCCGGATTTACACCAATTAATTTTTCCCCGTTGTTTATTAAAGCATCTAGATAGATGAACAGTTGAAGCTGCATTCCGTTTATAATAGAAGTTAGATCTATTTTTTCTTTTTTTGATTTATAATCAACTACATTTATATAGCATTTATCATTTATCTTACAAATATCTACTCTATCAATTCTTCCAGTTAATTCAATGATTTTTCCGCTATCCAATTTTTTCTCTATAGGTTTCAATATAGAATTATTCCCAATTGATACTTCATGATGTTTTGGTTTAAAATCACTTCTATTTAGCTGATTTACGACTCCTTTTGCAGTTTCCATACCTACTCTATCAATTTTCTTTTTTAAATATTTGTTTCTATAGGTGTGTTCTAAAGGACTATTTTTATCTTTTTCTTCATCTAGCGAATCTTTTATTGATTCCTTCATCACCTCTAATGCATCCTCAACATTTATGTTATCTTCGTATTTTTCTGCAATATTTTTTGTGAATTTTTCTAGAGAACTGTGATATATTTTTCCTATATCTCTTTTGTCAACAGTGTATTCTCTTCTCTCTTCAGGTTCTAAACCGTATTCTACAAAAAACCTAAAAGGACATTGTGAAAAAGTCTCCAGTGAATATGGCGACAAAGATAGTGGAGTTTTATATAATTTTTCGATAAAAGTTTTATCAATAGTTTCTTTATTATTGGTGTAGAGTAGCCCTCTATTTAAGATTTTTTCAAATTCTATATCTTTATTATTTAAAAACCATCTCAAAGCTTTCAAGTAAATATCATCTATTTTATCAATGTTTTCTTTATCAGATATCTTTTTTAAAGTTTGATTTAAGGCTGGTTTTATTCTCTTAGGATATTTTTTATCTTCTTCTAACGTTATAGTGCTTTTAATTTCTAAATCTGGAAATATATCCTTTATTTTATCTATATAGGTTGATCTTATTTGAGTTCCACCATCATACCCTCCAATAGAATAGCTAAAGTAAAGTTTTTCTTCTCCACGACTTAATATATTAAAGAAATCAAATTTTTCATTTTTTGATAAATAATCCGAATTTTTTAATTCAACCCCTTCTTTTTTCAGCATGTCTTTTTCTTCATCAATCAATATTCCATTATCATCATATGCTCTAGGTATACTTCCATCATTAACTCCCAATATAAATATAGCTTTTTTGCTGCTTAATTTTGTTCTTTCAAAAGAACCTACAGTTATAGAATCAATTTTTGTTGGTATTATACCGACTTCAAATTCTAATAATCCTGATTCCAATATTTTTTTAAATTCTTTAATATTTACTTCCTTGTCTCCTAAAATAGTATTCATTTGATCAAATAATTCCATTACAGAGTTCCATACCTGGTTATTTATATAGGCTTCTTCAAAATAATTATTTTTTTTAAGCCTTTCGGTATTTTTTTGAATTCTTTGATTTACATTTAATTTATCTATTTCCCTGCACATTGTTTTAACAAAGAATTCAATAGTATTTTTTCTTTTAAGATTCTTTTCATTTGGAAGTATTTCTACTACTTTTTTTCTTGTATTTTCTATGTATTCGAGGTCATCTTTCTTATCTTTATAAGTAAATTTCTTAAACCATTTATTCCCTTCTACTCCCCATTTCAATGCGTAGTTTTCTATACTCTCTATATCTGTATAATTTAAATTCCAATATCCAATCTTCAAAAGCCTAAAAACATCTTCCTGTCTATAGTTGTATATAATACAATCTAAGTATGAAATCAGAAAAATTATAAAAGAATTATTAGATAAGTTCTTTTTATAATCAGCAAAAAAAGATATTTCATACTCCTTAAATACCTTTTCTATTATAGGTATATAGAGTTCACTATCGCTTACTAATATCCCTACATCTTTATACTGAATATTATGTTTTTTTAGTATTTCTATTATTCGGTTGGCAGTCATTTCAACTTCTTCATAAGGGTTTTGGCCGTAGTATACTTCTATATTCTCTACCTTTTTTTTATATTTCTTTGGAAAGTAATTGAAAAAGTTTTCTTCTAAATGTTGAATATCTTCTACTATTTTTATTTTTCTGTTAAGTGTATATGTTTTTATGTTGTTTGTTAATTCTTTCAGTTGATTATCTATTTTTTTATAAGTTTTTAAAGGAACTTCAAGCTCTTCTCTATCAGAATTTTCTGGATTATCTAATGGAAAGGTAATATACATATTTTGAGAAGTTTTAAAAAGTTCTCTTATTATTTTTATCTGTAATCCTGAAAATTTGCTGAACTCGTCAACATAGACAATACTATTTTTTATAAAATTTGAATCCTTAATTCTATCTGCAAACAAATATTTCTTATCCTCATTATCTAGATAGGCATTCTCAAGCTTTTTTTCCAAGTCATTATATACAAGTTTAATATCTTCTATTTTTCTTGAAAATCCAAAATTATCATAATCTTTTTGATTAAAATTTTCCAAATAGTTTACGTCTATGCTACTATCTTTAAATTCCTTTATTAAAGTGTTGAAGTTTTTTAAAAATCCTTCTTTTAAGTAAGCTCTACCAAATACCTTCAGATTACTTCTATTTGTTTCAAAGATCTCTCTTAAAAGCATAATTTTACCGTAGTCATTAATTTCTTTTTCTTTAATGCCCCCAACTTCTTCCAATATTTTATACTCCAGTCTAGTAAAACTTATGATCTGCACTTTCATAATTCCCTCTACTTCAAGAAAATTTATTAATTCTTTTTCTTTTTCGTAGGTAACCTGTTCAGGAACTATCAAAATTAAGTTTTTATCAGTGTTTTCTAAATCCTTCTTTATTTGATTATAAACAAAATTGCTCTTTCCACTTCTCGGCATACCAAATATATAGTTTAGATTCATTTTGTTCCACTACCCCTTATTGTCATTCTTATCAAACACTCTATTGTATATATTAATATTGTCTAACGTCCAAATTCTATCTGAAAACTTTCCATCCTCTACATTTTTCAAACCTTCTTCAAAATCGTAAACTCTAGCATCCAGCAAATCTATGTAGTGTAGTATTTCAGCTTCTAAAATCATCGGTTTTTTAGGAGATCCAAATTCCGGGAAATAGTGATGGCTTAAAACCATATGCTGCAAAAGAACTTTTATCTCGTCATCTATTTCCAATTTTTCTGCTGCTTTTTCTATTTCTATTACTCCTAAAGTTATATGTCCTATAAGTTTTCCATCCCTTGTATAATCCTGTACTATACCCATTTTGTTTGAATCCATTTCATCAACTTTACTTATATCGTGCAGTAGTATCCCTGCATAAAGTAAATCTCTATTGATGTTCTGATATATTTGGGATATATTTTCTCCCAGTCTCAACATCCTTACAAGATGGTACAGCAATCCACCCTTAATAGAGTGATGATTTGATTTTGCGGCAGGATAGTATTCCATTTTTTCCTTGTGTTTCCCAAGTATTTCTATAACTACTTTTTTTATATCTTCATTTTGAATTTTAAGTATGTATTCATTTATTTCAACAACCATATCCTCTGTTTCCATAGGAGCTGTTTCTACAAATTCTTTAATATTTACTTCATCCTGAGGGGTTATTTCTCTAATTCTTTCTATTTTAAGCTGTTTTACCCCTTTCCACTCACTTGCCGTACCTCTTATTTTCATTACCTTATAATCTTCTATTCGTTCTTCTATATCCTTATTTAAATTCCATATTTTCCCATTTATTTCTTCCCTTCCATCACCAAGTATAAGGTCCATATATAGTTTGCCATTTTTATCACTTTTTACCTCGCTTGATTTAACCAGAAAAAAACTATCAAATCTTTCATTGACATTTAAGTCTTTAATTTTTTTATAATCCATTATTCCTCCTAATCTAATTTTAAGCCCATATGAAATGAGTTGTAAAATACTCCATCAATTAATGCATCTCTGCTTAATAAGCCTTCTTTTTTAAAGCCGTATTTCTCATATAATTTTATTGCTCTTTTATTATTTTCATAAACGATAAGATCTATTTTCCTGAAATTATTTGTTCTGCATAAGCTTATTAAATACTCCATCATTTGACTGCCTATACCTATATCCCAATATTTTTTTAAAACGCTTATTCCCAAGTCTGCTTTATGTTTCAACCTTTTTTTTGAAGAGCTAGAGACATTACCTACAGAAGCAAGATTTCCATTTATAAACCCACCTATCATAAAATCTCTTTCGCTGTTTTGTATATTTCTTAAAACAACTCTCTCTTGGTCTATTGTATATGGTATACCTTCTTTACCAAAAGTCAAAAAATTTGTTTCTCCACCTACTTTTTTTAAATATTCTAAAACAACTTCAGCATCATCCTTGTCCAACTCTCTTATTAATAAAACCATATCATTTTTTAAACTATACTCTTTCATTAGACCCTCCGATATATGATTTATAAAAAATATATATTTTAAAAATTATATCATAGATTTTTTCAAAATAAAAAAAATACCTTCAATAAGATAATACAATTTTAATAAATAATACTCTCTTATATGAAGATATTCTTTGCTTTTTGAACTTCTACACTTGTTCGATTATTTTTTTTAATTCATTCTTATTAAAATGATATTTTTTATTACAAAACTGACAGGTTACCTCTGCCTTTCCATCTTCTTCAATCATTTTTTTCAAATCGTCTTTCCCAACAGATATAAGTGCTTCTTCTATTTTTTCTTTGCTGCAGTCGCAATTATATTGAACCGGTATTTTTTCTGTTATTTCTACTTCAAAATCACTCAATATTTCTCCAGCTATCTCTTCCAAACTTTTCCCTTCTTTAAAATAGTCTGAGACATTTTTTAATTTTGAAATCTGATTTTCTATTTTTGTAATCTCATCTTCTTTTAAATCAGGCATAGTTTGTATCATAAATCCACCGGCTGATTTAACTGATGTATCTTTATCTATAAGTACTCCTAAGCCTATTACCGTCGGTTGTTGTTCCGAATTAAAATAATATGAAGCTATATCCTCTCCAATTTCTCCTGTCACCAGCTGCGATTGACCTACATAAGGTTCCTTTAAACCAATATCCATTATTACTTTTATAGTTCCATTTATTCCTACTGCTTCACCTACATTTAACTTTCCATTAGGCTTATCTTCTACAAAAAATTTCGGGTTTTGGATATATCCTTTAACATCACCTCTATTGTTGGAAGTTACCAGTAAAGTCCCTGCCGGTCCTCCTCCATTTACTCTTAAAGTAAGTTTATCTTCTTCATTTTTCATAGTATATCCCATCATAATCCCTGCCGTAAGAAGTCTTCCCAGGGCTGCTGTTGCTGTTGGTGTAGTATCATGATACTCTCTTGCCTTTTCTACTACTTCAGTTGAGTCTACAATCATAAATCTAAAACTAATCGCCTTATCAATTCCTCTAATCATATTTCTCATGTATTACCTCCTAGTTGCACAAAAAACTATTCTTTCTGAATCTTCTTCTGGTTTGCTATATTCATAATCGTCGTATATTTTTATATTTTTATATCCAATTTTTTTCAATTCTTCTGTTATTATTTCTGTTTTATAGGCTCTTTGCTTTTGTATTTCACAAATCCTTTTATAATAATTATCTTCTTTTATAAAGAAATTAATTGACATCTCAGCAAGATTATTTTTAGTATCAAAGCTATTCTCCCATACATAAAATACATTTCCTTTTTCATATACGAATGTATTGCTTCCTAATATATTTTTCAACTTATAATAACTACTTATGTCAAATATTAGTTTTCCTTCTTTATTTAATAATTTATAGGAATTTTTTAAAAAATCTATCAAATCATCAATATTCAAGAAATAATTTGCTACATCACAAGTGCTTACTACTGCGTCAAATTTCTTATCAATACTAAAGTTTCTACCGTCGCCTTTAATTATTCTTATATTCGTCATAGTTCTTAATTTCTCATAGGCTTTTACAAGCATATTTTCCGATGAATCAACAGCAGTAACCTTATAATTTCTGTCTCCTAATCTCTTTGTAATCTCTCCAGTGCCGCATCCTATTTCAAGTATATTTCTTTTTTTGCCTAGTTCATTATCTAAAAAATCAATCCATTTATCATAGGGTACATCCTTCATTAGTAAATCATAAA
>Ga0102926_1000812_pt1 | contig 18550 bp, 18 predicted proteins | sample SalPonR1_A_D2_MG_FD_78173 | JGI IMG/M metagenome (GOLD analysis project Ga0102926, IMG submission 78173) | Salt pond soil microbial communities from South San Francisco under conditions of wetland restoration - Salt Pond MetaG R1_A_D2_MG | ecosystem: Environmental > Aquatic > Marine > Intertidal...
CATGGCCATGTGAACTATGGCGTCATCCCCGGCGTGATCTACACCCACCCCGAGGTCGCCAGCGTCGGCCAGACCGAGGAACAGCTCAAGGAGGCGGGCCGCGCCTACAAGGTGGGTAAGTTCTCCTTCATGGGCAATGGCCGCGCCAAGGCCAATTTCGCCGGTGACGGCTTCGTCAAGCTGCTGGCCGACAAGGAAACCGACCGTATTCTTGGCGCGCATATCATCGGCCCGATGGCCGGTGACCTGATCCACGAGGTTTGCGTTGCCATGGAATTCGGCGCCGCGGCCGAGGATCTGGCCCTCACCTGCCACGCGCACCCCACCTATTCCGAAGCGGTGCGTGAAGCGGCCCTCGCCTGCGGCGACGGCCCGATCCACAGCTAAACCAAGGCTCATTCAGGCCTGACGGCCTTCTTCGCGAAGAGGCTCGTCAGACCCCATGAGCACCAGATACAAAAAAGGGCGGCCACTGGCTGCCCTTTTCATTTTACTCGATGCATTGCCTTCACCACATGGTCCGCGCAGCCCGCTCTTGCCACTCTGCGTCATACTCCGCACCACCTTCTTCGCCACGCGTCTGCTCCGCCAGAATATCCCCGACCGTGGGCAACCCCTTGCTGTCGTCCCGGTTCCAAATCCCCGCGCGCATGCTGGCGCGTGCGCATTGGGTGTAGATTTCAGCGATCTTGATCACGATCACCGTGGCGGGTTGCTTGCCTTGTCGATTGAACATGGCGCGCAACTGCGCATCCGCCGTCACCCGTGCCTGCCCGTTGATCCGCACCACCACGTCCGATCCCGGCACCAAAAACAAAAGCGAAATCCGCCCGTCGCTCACGATATTGCGCAGGGTGTCCAGACGGTTATTGCCCCGCCAATCCGGCATCGCAAAAGTCTGCGCATCCAGTTCCGTCACCACCGGACCGTCCTCACCCCGTGGGCTGCCGTCAGTGCCTTCGGTCCCCACGGTCGAGACAATGCAATACCGCGATTTGGCAATCCACTTTCGATACAAAGGCGTCAGCCGCGTCGCGACTTTCCGCAGGCTCGGCGCACCCGGCACGTTATACAGCGCCTCAAGGCTGGCGATGTCCTCGATATATTCAACCTTCGGGGTCAAAACCGGCCTCCCGCATCAAGGAGGTCGAGGCACTCTCGACCTCATCCTCCAGCCGCGCCATGAACTCGCCCCGCGGCAAGCCGCTTTCGATCCGTGGCAGGAATTCCACAACCGCTGTGCCGGGCTTGCGCATGATCCCCTTGCGCGGCCAATACAGCCCGACATTCGCGGCCACCGGCACACAATCCTGCCCCAGCTCTTTGTAAAGCACACCGGTGCCCACCTTGTAGGGCGCCTTCACCCCCGGCGCGATCCGTGTACCCTGCGGGTAGATGATCAACTGCCCCGGCTGCTGCCGCCCCTTGGCGACATCCTCGACCATCTTCTTGATGGCTTGGCTCCGCTTGCCGCGATCCACGGGAACACAGCCTATCCGCAAACCATATTGCCCGATCACCGGCGCATACATCAGCTCGCGCTTCATGATGAACTTGCCCGCCGGAAGGCTGGCGAAAATCAGGATGATATCAAGGAAGGATTGATGCTTGGCCGCAATCAGCACCTCATCCGTGGGCGGCGTGCCGCGCACCTCGGTGCGCAGGCCGACCATCCACACCGCCGACCAACGCACGACCTTGCACCATGCCTTACAAGCCGTCAGCGCCCCCCGGCGGCTGAACAATGCCCAAGGCAGGAACAGAATGCCCAAAACCGGCATCATCACATAGATAAAGACCACGAAGACAAGCGATCGGCCCCATTGCACCGCGTCCCTCATGGCATGTCCCTCAAAGTTCTCAGGGCCGCCGCCCGTGTCGCGGCAAAAGCTACCCCGGCGGCCAAAACCGGTATGCAAAATGGCCATATCCAGTGCCAGCCCTGAAATCCAAGCCCCGTCAAAAAGCCGCCCCCGACCTCCGCCGAAGGCAACAGCAGAATGCCTATCACCCCGGCCACCATGCCAATCCCCGCGCCAGTCAAGGCCCGCAGGGTGAACCGCCGCACAAAGGCATTGGCGATGTAGTCGTCCCGCGCGCCCACAAGGCGCAAAACACTGATGACCTGAGCATTGGCCGCCAAAGCGGCGTTGGCGGCCAGCGTGATCATCGCCGCCGTCGCCGCGCCGATCAAGACCATCGACACCCAACCCAACAGGCGCAACCGGCTCGCGGCCCGCACCAAGGGGCGCCGCCACCGGGTGTGATCGTCCAGAACCGCCCCCGGCACCTCCGCCGACAACCTCAGGCGCAATCCTTGCGCATCGTATCCATTCCCCTCTTCCACGACTTCGATCAGTTGTGGAATGGGCAGTGTATCCACTGGCAAATCCGGCCCGAACCAAGGCTCCAGCAAAGCGCGCTGTTCCGCCTCGTCCAAGGCCCGCGCACTGGCCACGCCCTTGGTCGTCTGCAACACCGCAAGTGCGGCCTTGGTTTGGGCGGCCATTTGCCCGTCAGGGGCCGAAATGCGAATGGTCGAAGTCCGCGCAAGCTCGTCACCCCAACGATCCGCCAAGCGCCCGGTGGCCAGCGACAGGGCCAAGGCAAAAACCGCCAAAAAGGCCATCGCGGCGGCACTGAACAGGGTCAGCGTCGCGGTAAAGCCCGTGGGCGGCACAACCCGGTCGGCCTGCGCATCTCCGGCCAGAAAATCGGTGAACTTGGCAATATCCAGCGTCACAGGTCCGCCCCCGCCAATTGCAGCCGCCGGTTGGAAATCCGCAAGACACGCGCCTGCACATGCGCCTTGGCGGCCCGGATCAGGGCCAGGTCGTGAGTCGCGATCATGATCGTTTTGCCCATCCGGTTCAGCTCGATCAGCAAGCGCAACAACCGCTGCGACATTTCCCAATCGACGTTGCCGGTGGGTTCATCGGCCAAAATGACATCCGGCGACATGATAATCGCCCGCGCAAGGGCGGCGCGTTGCCGCTCACCGCCCGACAACTCCGGCGGCAAGGCCTCGGCCCGCGATTTCAGGCCGACCCAGCCAATCAATTCCTTCAGGTTGGCATCCTCGCGCAGCAAATCCTGCCCCGACACCATCAGCGGAAGGGCGATATTGTCCGACGCCGAAAGGTGATCCAGAAACTGGCAATCCTGATGCACCACGCCCACGCGCCGCCGCACCAAGGCAATGTCGTCGCGTTCCATGCCGCGCACATCCGCATCAAACAGGCGCACTTCGCCCGCCGTGGGCATCAAGGCCCCGTAACACAATTTCAAAAGCGTCGTCTTGCCCGCCCCCGACGGTCCCGTCAGGAAATGAAACGACCCCGGGGCCAGTTTGAGCGATATCTCACTCAACAGTTCCCCACCGCCGTAACTGTAGGCGACGTTATCCAGTTCGATCAAACCTGCCCTCGCACCTTAACCGCTCCTTTCATGCCCGACAGGACACATATGTGCAACGATAACAGCCATGAAATCCTTTGCTCTTTTCGGACAAGGATTTACGACATATGGTAGGGATAACAAAACACTCCCGGTCAGCGGGGGCAGGGAACAGGTGGCTAGATGAGGCTTATTTGCCCGAATTGTGGGGCACAATACGAAGTGCCAGACGAGGTCATCCCGGAAACGGGCCGCGATGTGCAGTGCTCGAACTGTGGGGACACGTGGTTTCAAAGCCATCCAGAGCACCCCGCGCCCGCGCAAGACCCCGAGCCGACACCCGAAGCCGAACCCCAACAGCCCGACAATCAGGACGTCACTTGGGATAGCCCGCAGGACGAGGCCGACGATATACCATCCGAGTCGGAGCCCGCGCCCGAACCAGAACCAGAACAGGCCGGCGCCCCTGAAGGTGACGACGAAGACGCTGATGATCGTGACGGCGAAGACGACACCCCCGAACCACCCCGCCGACAGCTTGACCCGGCCATCGCCGACGTGCTGCGCGAAGAAGCCGAGCACGAACGCGAGGCCCGCGCCGCCGAAACCGGCGGGCTTGAAACGCAACCTGATCTTGGCCTGACCCAAGACCAGGACGATGAAGATCGCCGCACCCGGGAATCCCGCGCGCGCATGGCACGCCTGCGCGGCGAACCCGAGGATCAAACACCGGAATCGGTGCCGGATGCCGAAGACATAGACCCGTCCTCGCGCCGCAACCTTCTGCCGGATATCGACGAAATCAATTCATCACTCGATGCAAGCCCCGCCGCGCCCAAACACGAGCCGCCGGAGTCCGAGGACTGGACCGATGCGGACTATGCCCCTCGCAAGCGCAGCGGGTTCAAGCGCGGGTTCATCTATGCCGTGCTATTGGGCGCGATCCTCTTGGCGGTCTACGCCTACGCTCCGAAACTCGCCGAGATGGTTCCCGCCCTATCTGGCCCGCTCGAACTCTATGTCGAAAAGGTCAACGAATTTCGTGTCATGTTGGATGAACAATTCGGATGGATTCGCGAATGGGTCCGGGACATGTCCAGCCCCGCCACCACAGGTGAGTGACCCCGCCCGGCCTCCTAACCCGGGCCTCACGGCTGGCCTGAACGTCCCGGGTCAACCCCGGAACAGGCCGTCATAACTTTCGCAAAACGCTTTAGAACCGGTCAAGCAGCCGTTTGAGGTACTCCAATTCCACATCGGGCCGCTCGCCTTCGCCTGACCGGCGGCGGATCTCGTCCAGCAACTCACGCGCACGGCGATACACGTCTTCACCCTGCAACAGGTTGTCCTGCGTTCCCACCTGCCGCCCCTGACCCGGCGCACGCCCTAACGGGTCGTTTTGCTGCTGGCCGGGCTGGCCACGGGCTTGACCCTGTCCGCCCTGCTGTTGCTGACCTTCCTGCGCCAGTTGTTCGCCAAGGTTGCGCATACCGTCGCGCAGGGCCTCCATGGCCTCGGCCTGTTGGTCTATCGCCTCGCCAAGGTCATCGCCGCGCAGGGCCTCCTCGGCGCCTTCCATCGCGCGCTCGGCCCGTTCCAGAGACTCGCGCGCGGCATCCCCGACCTCGCCGCCGCCACCGGGCATCATACCACGCTGTTGTTCCAACTGGCGGCGCAGCGCGTCTTGGCGGTCGGCCAATGATCCTTGCCCGCCTTGGCCCTGCTGCGCCTGATCCTGCCCTTGACCGCGCTGCCCGGGCTGTTGACCTTGGCCTTGGCCTTGACCGGGCTGGTCATGGCTTTCACCACGGCCCTGCCCGCCATCGCGGCCCTCGTTGCCTTGGCTCTGGCCCGATTGCGCATTCGGATTGAACTGTTCCTGCAAATCGCGAAACGCCTGATCCGAAAGTCCCTGTTGATCGCGCAGGGTTTCGGCCAGCCCTTCCATGGCCTGCTGACCGGGCGATTGCCCCTGCTGGCCTTGGCCTTCGGTGACGCGCATGTTCTCCATCATCTGCTGGAACTGCTCCAGCGCCTCTTGCGCCTCGGCCATGCGGCCCTGTTCCATCAGCTCTTGAATGCGGTCCATCATGTCCTGCAGATCCTGCTGCGTCATCTGCATCGTGTTATCAGGGTCGGTCTGCTCGCCATTCTGCTGCCGCTCGCGGTTTTCCCGCTGCGCCTGCTGCATCTTCTGGCGCATGTAATCGTTGGTGGCCTGCCGCAACTCGTCCATCAGCCGCTGAATTTCTTCCTCGCTGGCTCCGTTGCGCATGGCCTCGCTCAACCGCTCCTGCGCCGCGCGCATACGCTCCAGCGCATCACCTATATCGCCTTCTTCAAGGATCAGGGCCAAATCCCACAGCGCCTCGGCAATCTCGTCTCGGGCTTCGGCGTCGAAACCGCCGTGATTAACCAGCGTTTCCAACCGCCGCAGGATCACCCGCAGCCGCAGATACGCCGTTTCCGAGCGGAACATGCCATCCTCGGGGCGATGCGACACCGCGCGCAAGACCTGCACGACCCGTTTGCCGTTCTCCCGGCTCCAAAGCAGGTCACGCCGCTGTTCGATCACCGCCGCCGCGACCGGGTCAAAGAACCGCCGCGCTGGAAGCTCCAACGCCTGCACCTCGCTCAGGCCCACCTGTCCGGCGGCATCTTGCACCTGCAACTGCAAGGTCACCGGCAGATGCGCCCAAGGGTGTTTCGACAGGTTTTCGATCAAGGTCTCGGAAAACTCCGCCCGATCACCGGTAATCGGCATCGGCAGGTCCAATTCGATAGGCGCTCTCGGCTCCGGCTCCTTGGCCAATCCATAACGGCGCTCGACGGCCGCCATGTCCAAATCAAAACGCGCCGCGCCACCCACAATGCCGTAATCGTCCTGCGCGCGGAACGGGTGGCTCATTTGGCCATCGAACGTGACATCCGCCGGCTCCGGCGCCACCTCGACATGCGGCGGCAGATCGGTCAGCGCACTGACCTCCCACGCCTGCCCGCCGGGGCCATCAATCCGCAACTCCCCGTCGCTGGCGATATCGAAGGTTTGTTCAGACTCGCTCACCGCGCCCAGGTTCTCGGTACGGCTCGAAACCGTTTCGGCCACACTCAACGCCCCCACTTCGCCATATAGCCGCAAGGTCACGCGGCTTCCGACCGGTACAGTGATCTCGTCTTCCTGATCGTTCAGGTAAAGGCTCGGTAGGCCGGTGTAACTCGGCGGCTCGATCCAGCCCTCCCAAGCCGGCCCACCGGCCAAGGCCGCGCCGCCGGGGGCCATGTCCCCCACGCTGCCAACCCGCCAGACCGATCCGAAGATCAACGCCACAAGCAATCCCAACAGCGCGATATACCGAAGCCCGAACACATCCCGTGACGATAGCCGCAAATCCGGCTCCACCGCCTTCGCCGCGGCTGCACGCTCGGCCATCCGCGCCCGGTGCGCCCGCCAAAGGGCCTCCGATCCAACGTCACCTTCGCCAATCGCCTGGGTATCAGCCAAGGCCGCCAAGGGATGCCCCGGCATCGCCGAGTCCATCCGCGCCACGGCCTCGGCCCGGCTGGGCCAACGAAACTGCCGCAGGCCCAGAACGGCACACACCAGACCGGCCAATCCAACGGCCAGTCCGCCGAACCAGACCACTTCAAGCGATAAGACGTCGTGCAGGCCCATCATCAAACACGCCGCGACCGCCGCGATCAAGCTCCACAAGGGCCAGAAGGCACGGGACACACGCTCGGCAATCAACCCCGCCCACGTCAGGGTCAGGGGCCAGCGCAACCGTTTCATCACGGGGGAGAGGGGCGTTTCCGTTTCGGCCATGCTCCATTCCAATTCATGGCAGGATGCGCCTATCGCATCACAGCCACTCTGGAATGGTATCGCGATTTATCATCTCGTCAAAGGTCGGGCGCGCACGGATGACGGCAAATTGATGCTCATGCACCAAAACTTCCGGGATAAGCGGGCGGGTATTGTACTCGCTCGCCATCACCGCGCCATAAGCCCCGGCACTGCGAAAGGCCACCAAATCCCCGGCCTCAACCTTGGGCATCATCCGTTCCTTGGCAAAGGTATCCCCCGATTCGCACACCGGGCCGACAACGTCATAGGGGGCCTGTTCGGCCCCCGCCTCGGGCTCCACGACCGGGATGATATCGTGATAGGCGTCATACATCGCCGGGCGGATCAAATCATTCATCGCCGCATCGAGGATCAGGAAATCGCGCCCCTCGCCTGCTTTCACGTAAATCACCTCCGAGACCAGAATCCCGGCGTTCCCCGCGACAAGACGGCCCGGCTCGATCTCGATCTCGCAGCCCAGATGGCCAACCGTGTCCTTAATCAACTGGCCATATTCCGTCGGCAGGGGCGGCGCTTCGTTGCTGCGGGCATAGGGAATGCCCAGACCCCCGCCCAGATCAAGGCGCGAGATCTCGTGCCCATCGGCGCGCAAGGCCTCGGTCAGTTCCGCCACCTTTTCATAGGCCAAACGGAACGGCTCCAACTCGGTCAACTGGCTGCCGATATGCACGTCGATGCCCACCACCTTCAGCCCCGGCAGTTTTGCCGCCTCGGCATAGACCTCCCGCGCGCGAGTGATGGGAATACCGAACTTGTTCTCACTCTTGCCGGTGGCGATCTTGGCGTGGGTCTTGGCATCAACATCCGGGTTCACGCGTACGGTGATAGGCACCTCAACGCCCATCTCAGTGGCCACCGCACTGATCGCGGCCATCTCAGGCTCGCTTTCGACGTTGAACTGCCGCACCCCCCCGGCCAGAACCTGCGCGATCTCGTCCCGCGTCTTGCCGACACCGGAAAACACGATCCGCTCACCGGGCACACCGGCGGCCTTGGCCCGGGCATATTCCCCGCCCGAGACCACGTCCATCCCGGCCCCCAACTCGGCCAGCGTCTTGAGGATCGCCACGTTACTCGCGGCCTTCACTGCATAACAGACCAGATGATCCATCCCGTCCAGCGCTTCGTCGAACAGCCGAAAGTGCCGCGTCAGCGTCGCGGTGGAATAGCAATAAAACGGCGTCCCCACCTGTGCCGCGATCTCGGCCACGGGGATATCCTCGGCATGTAACTGCCCATCGCGATAAATAAAATGGTCCATGGCCCTCGCCCTTCATTTCGGGGCGTCATAGCAAACCCGCCGGGCTTTGCAATCACCGCTGCGCCATACGCAGATAAAGGTACAGGGGCAGCCCGCAACTCACCCCGATACAAAAAGTCGCCGGAATCGCCAAAAGCCCGACCCAAGCCCGCCGCTGCACACATTCCCAAACCACCCAAACCGTCAAGGCTACGGCGGCAATGGTCAAATCCCAAACCAAGCCACTACTGGCAGCATTAGCGTGCCATGCATCGACCATCGCCATCAGGTCATAGCCGTTCTCGTTGAACCACTGAAGGAAATAGGCCATCGGATGAATGGCCCCCCAAACCGCCAGTGCCAGAAAGACGTATCTCATAGCGCGGTGCCCACCGTCACGCTCGTGCGGCCAGCGGTCCAAGTGGCCCCGGTCGAGGCGCTCACGCCCCCGGTGCCCACGCCAACCGTCGTGTTCATGCTTGGGCGGATGGGCTCTCCATCCACGCCACAACCGGCCAAAGCCGCCACGCTCAAGACCGCCAGAATCCCTCTCATGCCAAAGCCTCTTTCCATCGTGCGATCTGCGCGCGCACCTGTTCCGGTGCCGTCCCGCCATAGCTTACGCGCGAGGCCACCGAATTATGCACGCCCAATACATCATAGACCGCTTTCGTGATTTCGCCATGCACCTCTTGCATCTCGGCCAAACTCAGCTCCGGCAAATCGGACCCCTTGGCCTCGGCCTTGGCCACCAAGGCCCCGGTCACGTGATGCGCCTCGCGGAAGGGCATTCCAAGAACCCGCACCAGCCAATCGGCCAAATCCGTCGCTGTCGAGAAACCAGCGCCCGCTGCCCCCTCCAACGCCTCGCGCTGCGGGGCCATGTCGCGCACCATGCCTTCCATCGCCGCCAAGGCGAGCATCAGGTTGTCGGCGGCATCAAAGACCTGTTCCTTGTCTTCCTGCATGTCCTTGGAATAGGCCAGCGGCAGCCCCTTCATCACCGTCATCAAGGCCACGTTCGCCCCGAAAATCCGCCCGATCTTGGCGCGGATCAACTCCGCCGCATCGGGGTTTTTCTTCTGCGGCATGATCGAAGAGCCGGTCGAGAACCGATCAGACAAAACCACAAACCGGAACTGCGCCGAGGACCAGATGACCAATTCCTCTGCAAACCGGCTCAGGTGCATGGCGCAAATGCTCGCCGCGCTCAGGAACTCCAGCGCGAAATCCCGATCACTCACCGCATCCAGAGAATTTGCGGCAGGCCGGTCAAAGCCCAACGCCTGCGCCGTCATCTCCCGATCAATCGGAAACGACGTGCCGGCAAGCGCCGCCGCGCCAAGCGGGCATTCATTCATCCGCGCCCGCGCATCGCGCACCCGGCTCAAATCGCGGCCAAACATCTCGACATAGGCCATCATGTGATGGCCCCATGTCACGGGTTGGGCTGTCTGCAAATGGGTGAACCCCGGCATCACCCAATCGGCCCCGGCACCGGCCTGCTCCAAAAGCGCCTCAATCAGCGCCACAAGCCCGCTCTCGGCGGCCTCCAACTGTTCCCGTACCCACAGCTTGAAATCGGTGGCCACCTGATCGTTCCGGCTGCGGCCCGTGTGCAATCGTCCGGCAGACTCGCCAATCACCTCTTTCAGACGCGCCTCCACATTCATGTGGATGTCCTCAAGCGCTGTCGAAAATTCAAACCGCCCCTCTTCAATCTCTGACAAGACCGTGAGCAAGCCTTCCCTCATCGCCTCGGCGTCACTATCACTAACAATACCTGTTGCGGCCAACATGGCCGCATGGGCGCGTGATCCGGCGATATCCTGTGCCGCCAGCCGCTTGTCGAATCCGATCGAGGCATTAATTGCCTCCATGATCGCATCCGGCCCGGCGGCAAAGCGGCCGCCCCACATCGCGTTCGAAGTCTTGGTCATGTCTCACCCTTCGGAGGGAAAATGAAGTTCATTCGTTCCGCATTCCTTTATATGGCGCTCGGTCTGGGTGCAAACACCGCTCTCGCCGCTGATCTCGATACGCTCAACGCCCTGCGCGATGGCGACATGAAGAAGCTGAACTTCCATGCCGAGGGCAAGGTGGTCTCGAAAACTCCCTTCACAACCGAAGATGGCGGCTCAATGACGCTCGCTGATTTTCAGGGCAAACACGTGGTTCTGAACTTCTGGGCCACATGGTGCGCCCCCTGCCGTGTGGAAATGCCGATGCTGTCGGATCTGCAAACCGAATTGGGCGGTGATGGGTTCGAGGTGGTCACAATCGCCACCGGTCGCAACGCGCCCCCGGCGATGAAAAAGTTTTTCGACGAAATCGGCGTCTCCAACCTCCCCCTCCACCGCGACCCCAAAGGGCAGCTTGCCCGCGAGATGGGGGTCTTCGGCCTGCCCATTACCCTGATCCTCGATCCCGAAGGGCGCGAGATTGCCCGTCTGCGCGGTGACGCGCATTGGAACTCCGACAGTGCCAAGGCGATCATCACCGCCCTGATCGACGGCGGCGGTGAAAGCTGAGTTTTGTACAAAACCCGGGGTGTCTCTGTACAAAATGTACAAAGGTTGAAAGGCGGTCAAAGGTCAATGCCTCAAGCGGCCAATCCACGCCCTCTCAACAGCGCCTCAACCCCGGGCATCCGACCCCGGAACGCGGTATATAGCGCCTCGGGGTCCGCCGATCCGCCCTTGGAAAGAATGTGTGTTTCCAAGGCCTTGGCCCGCTCTTCATCAAATGCGCCGCCGGCGTCCTCGAAGCTGGCAAAGGCATCCGCGTCCATCACTTCCGACCACATATAGCTGTAATAGCCGCTGGAATATCCATCCCCGGCAAAGACATGTGCAAACTGCGGCGTGGCATGGCGCATGGTAATGGCCTTGGGCATTCCCATTTTATCAAGCGTTTCCAACTGCTTGGCCATGACATCATCGGGCGCGGCGCCCTCGTGAAACGCCAAATCGACCATGGCCGAGGCGACATATTCCACCGTCTGGAACCCTTGGTCAAAATTCGCCGCCTTCAGCATTTTTTCCAACAATTCCGGGGGCATAGCCTCCCCCGTCTGGTAATGCCGCGCGTATTTTTCCAGGACCTCCGGCACCTCCAGCCAATGTTCATACAGCTGCGAAGGTAGCTCAACAAAGTCCCGCGCCACGGAAGTCCCTGAAATACTTTCATAATTTACGTTCGACAGCAGGTGATGCAGGGCGTGCCCGAACTCATGAAACAGGGTCCGCGCATCGTCATAAGACAAAAGCGTCGGATCACCCTTGGCAAAATTGCAGGTGTTTAAAACCACCGGTCCCTGCGTTTGCGGAATCTTAGCTTGTCCGCGCATGGCACTACACCACGCGCCCGACCGCTTTGAGCCGCGGGCGAAGTAATCTCCAATAAAAACAGCGACATGACGATCATTTCGCGTGACTTCCCAAGCCCGGCAATCGGGGTGGTATAGCGGCACGTCCAGTTCCTTGAATTCCAGTCCGAACAGCCGGTTTGCCGTGCCAAAGGCCGCATCAATCATCGCGTCCAGCGACAGGTAAGGCTTCACTTCCGATTCATCCAGATCATGCTCCGCCTGCCGCCGCTTCTCCGCATAATAGCGCCAGTCCCAAATCCGTAAATCTGCATTGATTCCATCGGCTTGCATCATTTCGGTCAGGGTTTCGGCATCCTTTTCCGCCTGCGCCTTGGCCGGCTCCCAGACCTGCATCAGCAGATCGCGCACCCGATCCGGCGTTTTCGCCATCTCGGTTTCCAATTTATAGGCCGCGAAACTCTCATACCCCAGAAGTTGCGCCCGCTCCTCGCGCAACCCCAATATCTCGGCGCAAATCTCGCGATTGTCGGTCTCACCGCCCATCGCGCCGCGTGCCTCCCAAGCGCGAAACGCCTTTTCGCGCAGGTCCCGCCGGGGCGAGAATTGCAGGAACGGAACGATTAACGAACGCGATAATGTGATCACCGGGGACTCCAGCCCCTTTTCACGACCCGCTTCCCGCGCCGCTGACACAACAAAATCGGGAAGGTTTTCAAGAGCGTGCTCATCCAACTCCATGTACCAGCCGGATTCATCGGCCAGCAGGTTTTGCGTGAACTGCGTGCCAAGTTCGGCCAACCGCCCCATGATCTCGCGCATCCGTTTGTCCGATTCGCCGCTCAGCGCCGCCCCAGCCCGCACGAACCTGCGCCGGGTCAGCATCAACAAACGCTCTTGTTCATCGGTCAAATCAAGGCTTTCCCGATCTTGCCAAAGCGCCTCAATCCGATCAAAAAGTTTTTTATTTCCAGTGACTTCCGAAGAGTATGCCGCCAGTTTCGGGCTAAACGCGCGCTGCAACTCCTGCCGCTTCGGGTTACTGTCCGATCCGGCAACGGTGAAAAACACCGACAACACCTTGTCCAACGACTCACCACTGGCCTCCAAGGCCTCTATCGTATTGGCAAAGCTGGGTTTTTCCGATTTTTCGGCGATCGCCTTCACCTCTGCCCGGGCCGCTTCCAACGCCTTCTCGAAGGCGGGTTCGAAGTCCTCGTCCGAAATCTCATCGAAAGGCGCCAATTTGAACGGGCCACCCCATTCCTTCAACAGCGGGTTTGTCATGCCTCAGGCTCCTTTTTCCTTTGATTTCTGACAGATGGGGCAATCCTCACGTGGGTGAATGGCGATCTTGCGGGTCTCCCCCCAAAGCGCATCATAGATAAACATTTCCCCCAAAAGCGCCTGCCCCGCCCCGGAAATCAACTTCACCGCCTCCACGGCCATCATCGCCCCCACCACACCCGGCAGCGGCCCAACCACCCCTGCCTCGGCACAAGAAGGGGCCAATCCGGCGGCCGGGGCCTCGGGGAAAATACACTGATAACAAGGGGTTCCACGATGCGCAGCAAAGACACTCACTTGCCCTTCCCACTGCGACAGGGCCCCGGAAATCAGCGGTTTGCCCAGCGCCACGCAAGTCGCATTGGCCAGATACCTAGTGTCAAAATTGTCCGTGCCATCAAGGATCACGTCATATTCGGCAAACAGGTCTGCCGCGATCTCCGGCGTTAACCGTCGCTGATACGCGCGGGCCTCCACATACGGGTTTTGCGATGTCATCGCGGCCACCGCCGACTGCACCTTGGGCAACCCGATGTCAGAATCTTTATGGATGACTTGACGTTGCAGGTTCGAGTTGTCCACGAGATCGTCATCAACCACACCAATCGTTCCCACACCGGCAGCGGCCAAATACATTAACGCGGGCGATCCCAGCCCCCCGGCCCCGATCACTAGAACCTTGGCTTCCTTCAACGCCTTCTGTCCCGGCCCACCGAGTTCTCGCAAAACGATGTGCCGGGCATACCGATCCAATTCGGTTTCGGAAAACAGCCCTTTCTTTTCAGGCTCTTGCCGCGCTTCAGCACGGCTACGAAGTGCCTTCAGGCCCCAACGATAGGCCAAGACAATCACGGCGAACCTTCCGATCAAAAGCCAAAGCGCCTGGCTCTCGCCAGTGGCCATCCTTAGCGGATGCCCATCGGGCAGGATCAGATGCAACAGCACAACCCCCACCCAAAGCATCCCGATCATGCCCCATCTCAAGCGTTTGGGGGTCTGGAGCAACGCCCCCACCCCCCAAAGCGCCGCCGCCATGACCAAGACCAAAAGCATCAGGTAGCCCCCGTCGAACCAAAGCCGCCCGCGCCCCGGTCTGTCACATCCAGATCGTCAACCAAATCAAATCGCGCCTGCACCACAGGCGCCACAACCATCTGCGCAATCCGCATTCCATGGGTCACATGGAAGGCCTCTTGCCCGGAATTCATGACGATCACCCCCAAAGGGCCGCGATAGTCGCTGTCGATGGTGCCGGGGCTGTTGGGCAGGGTGATCCCGTGCTTGAGCGCAAGGCCGGATCGAGGCCTGATCTGAACCTCGTATCCATGCGGAACAGCCAGCCGAAGGCCAGTCGGAATCAACACCCTCTCCCCGGGATCAAGAACAATACCGTCGCGCGCCTCGGCTGGGAAATTCGCCCGCAGATCGGCGCCGGCCGCCCCCGATGTTTCATAGGACGGCAGGCCAAGGCCCGGATCTGCGCCCTCATCCCAAAGCATTGAAATCAGGACCATTTCCGCCCCACAATCCGTGTCAAAATCTCTGTTCCCTAGGTCAAGGACTTCGCGATGCGTTCCGCCAAACGGCGGGCAACATCGTCTTTCGACATGCGCGGCCAATCCTCGGCCCGGCTGTTGGTGATCAAGGTAATGTCATTTTCCCTGCCGCCCATGATTCCCGTCGCATGGCTCACATCATTGGCCACGATCCAGTCACAGCCCTTACGCTTGCGCTTGGACGTGGCATTGTCGATCACGTCATCGGTTTCCGCGGCGAAGCCAACCACAAGAGACGGTCGCCCGTCGTCCATCTGGCTGACCGTCGCAAGAATGTCCGGGTTTTCCTCGAATTCGAGTTTGGGCAAGCCGCCCTTGGCCTTCTTCATCTTGCTGTCGCTGGCACTGGCAACCCGCCAATCCGCCACAGCCGCCGCAAAAATCGCTGCGTCGACCGGAAGGGCTGTTTGCACGGCCTCAAGCATCTGCTGCGCGGTTTCAATACGCACGGTTTCGACACCTTCAGGTGGCGCAACATCCGCAGGCCCGGTAACAAACACCACCTGCGCGCCAAGGGCCCTCAGCGCGCTCGCAATTGCCGCCCCTTGGGCGCCGGAAGACCGGTTCGCGATATACCGCACCGGGTCAATGGGTTCATGTGTGGGGCCGGAGGTGACCAAAACACGCTTGCCCGTCAAAGGGCCATCCACCAAGGCCTCCTCAACCGCCGCGACAATCTCAAGGGGTTCCGCCATTCGCCCGGGCCCATGTTCGCCACAGGCCATGTCGCCCTCGTTCGGGCCAACGAAGCGGATGCCATCACCCTTGAGTGTCGCGATATTGCGTTGTGTCGCGGGATGATCCCACATGCGCACATTCATTGCCGGCGCCACCATGACCGGCGTGTCCGTCGCCAACAACAGGGTCGAAGCCAGATCATTGGCATGCCCTTGCGCCATTTTCGCCATTAGATCTGCCGTTGCGGGTGCCACAACTATCAAGTCAGCGCTGCGGCTCAGTTCGATATGGCCCATCTCGGCTTCATCGGTGAGGTCGAACAGGTCACGGAACACTTTCTTGCCTGCCAAAGCCGACACCGACAAAGGGGTGACAAACTCTTCTCCGGCTCGGGTCAGAACAGGCGTCACACTGGCGCCACTCTCTCGTAGACGCCGAATTAGATCCAGCGATTTGAAGGCCGCGATTCCGCCACCAATAATCAGAAGAATGTGTTTCGATGCCAACATGGCGCGTCCCCTTGAGCCCCGTCGCGACACTAGGCCTTGCCCGGTCAGGGGGCAAGGGCATGCCTATTGAAACGCGGCGCAGGGATCGGGGCGATCTACCGGATCGGCCGTCACCACCTCGTCGAACGTCCCGTGAATGGTACGCCCAACCTCGGCTTGCCCAATCACGAGCAAGTCAAGCTCGGGGGCGACGCGCTGAAGATACGAAGGAACGCCCCAATCGCGGCGGGCATGTCCGTTCCCGGTGATGACAGCCACAGGGCCACCGGTGGTTCGCATTGCGGAGACGACCGCGCGCGCCAATTCAGCGTCACGCAGGCGTTGGATATCGACCATAGCTGGCAGGAGTTCTTCAGGGAGTGCATCACAATGCGCGGCCATTTGCATGGCCTCGCGTTTAATTTGTTGCGACTCTGGCAATGGCTCGCTCAGACCGTAGAGTGCAGCATTACCCGAGAAACCGTGTGCCAGACCCGCATCACGCACACCGCGTGCCACGTCCCTGGGGACCTGCGCGCCATAAATCTTCGCATCAGGCGCAGCGCCAAAGATTGGATAGTACATCGAGAAATCTGGCCAGCCGGACTCGCCCCACTTCAACGCCGCGGCCAACTTTTCCTTGCTGGACCTATTCTCAGGGGTCACCGCTGACGCTTGGTCAGGGGTCAGCATTTCAAATACGATCGCTGCTGGCTGCAATTCATCCACCCGCTCGGCTTGAAGCGCGTGATGCATCGGATTGTCGTGTATTTCGCCTAGGATCAAGACATCCTGAGCGGCCGCCGGCAGTGACAGTACGGCTGTGAAAAGAAAGGCGGCAACTCGGATCATGCCAATAGGCTTTGCACCTCCGACCCATGACGTTCAAGATGTTTGCGCATTTTTTGAAATGCTGCCGCCTCAAGCTGGCGAACCCGCTCCTTGCTCAGGCTCAACTCCTCGCCCAAGCTCTCCAAGGTACGCGGTGCATCACGCAGTTTACGCTCACGCACAATAAACCTTTCACGCTCATTCAGCTTGTCCATTGCATCCGTCAGCCACGACCGAAGCGCCTCTTGATCATGGTCTTGTTCGACCAATTGATCGCCACGCGGGCCTTCGTCTTCAATCGTGTCGATCCATTCCCGACCTTCGTCTTCGACGGATTGCGTCGCATTCAATGAAAAATCCGAACCCGACAGGCGGCCTTCCATCATCTCAACATCGCGAAGCGGCACACCCACCTCATGAGCGATCATCTCGCGCAGCTGATAGCCATCCAATTCTTCGCCTTGGGCCATCGCTTCGCGCTCAATGCGCGCCTGAACCCGCCGCATGTTGAAGAACAAGGACTTCTGGCTGCTGGTGGACCCGGTGCGCACCATGGACCAATTTCGCATCACATAATCTTGGATCGAAGCTTTGATCCACCAAACCGCGTAGGTCGAAAAGCGTACACCGCGATCCGGGTCAAACTTGTCCGCTGCCTTCATAAGGCCAAGGCCCGCCTCTTGGATAAGATCATTCATCGGCGCGCCGTACCGCTTGAACTTGGACGCCATCGAAATCGCCAAGCGCATGTAAGCGTTGATCAAGCGATGCAAAGCCTCTTCATCGCGCTCGTCACGCCAAGCGTATGCCAGTTTCAATTCGGTTTCCGCATCCAGCAATTCTGCCTTCATGGCGGTGCGGGACATCGAGTTTGAATGTGGTGCGTCTAGTGCCATTTTATGACCCCCCAGTCTGACGGTCTTCAATTGCGTCCTTTTGCATTCAGTCACCAAGTGGTACGCAAGCAGGGCTAAATCGGATCAAAACGGGCTCAAGAAAAAGATGCTACCAAGACTCACTTTGGTGCTTGGCGGGGCAGCGTCCGGCAAATCGGCCTTTGCTGAATCGCTGGTCAAAGGAACAGGCCGGAAGCTGACATATTTTGCCACCGCCCAGATTTTTGATGACGAGATGCGCGATAAGGTATCCCGCCACCAAAAGATGCGCGGCACCGAATGGCACACAATCGAAGAGCCGCTTGATTTGGGGCCTGCTTTGGCGGCGGTCGAAGGTGATGAAGTTGTCCTGTTGGACTGTGCCACTATGTGGCTCAGCAACCATATTCTGGCAGACAACGAACTAGACAAGGCTGGACAATCTCTGATGGCGGGTCTTTTGCATTGTTCGGCCCCGGTGGTCGTCGTTTCCAACGAAGTCGGCTTGTCCGTAGTCCCCGAGAACGCTCTTGCGCGCCGTTTTCGACAGGCACAGGGCGAATTGAATCAAAAACTCGCGGAACGGGCCGATCTTGTCGTCAACGTGGTTGCCGGCTTGCCGCAGGTGTTGAAGGGCAACCTTCCGTGACCCGGGTCTTTTGGGTGCGCCATGGCCCGACGCATGCGAAATCCATGGTGGGGTGGTCTGATATCCCTGCGGATCTGAGTGACACCGCACAAATCGGCAGGCTGTCAAAACACCTCCCGGAACGCGCTGTGGTGATTTCATCCGACCTGACGCGGGCGACGGCAACCGCCGATGCGGTTGCAGGGGGCCGACGACGGCTGCCCCATGATCCGGATCTGCGCGAAATCCATTTCGGAGATTGGGAGCTTCAAGCATTTGATACCATTCCGGATCAGGAGCATTTGCGCGCCTTTTGGGATTATCCCGGCGATATTCGCCCCCCCGGCGGAGAAAGCTGGAATGACGTGACCGGCCGAG
>Ga0102926_1000821_pt1 | contig 18490 bp, 23 predicted proteins | sample SalPonR1_A_D2_MG_FD_78173 | JGI IMG/M metagenome (GOLD analysis project Ga0102926, IMG submission 78173) | Salt pond soil microbial communities from South San Francisco under conditions of wetland restoration - Salt Pond MetaG R1_A_D2_MG | ecosystem: Environmental > Aquatic > Marine > Intertidal...
ATTATTGGTGGATTTTTAGGAGTAGTAATGAAGACAGGTGCCATCGATGCAGCCATTGCCAGTGTTACCGATGCTTTAAAAGGTAAAGAGCAATTAATGATTCCTGTACTTATGGTATTATTTGGACTGGGTGGTACAACCTATGGTATGGCTGAAGAAACCATTGCCTTTTATCCCCTACTTATACCAGTGTTTATTGCAGCAGGTTATGATAAAATAACAGCTGTTGCTGTTATTCTATTAGGAGCTGGTACTGGTGTTTTAGCGTCAACAGTGAACCCTTTTGCAACAGGTATCGCATCAGGCTTTGCAAATATAAGTATTGGTAATGGAATTGGTCTAAGATTAATGATGTTATTCATTGGTGAATTTATTGCCATTGCTTATGTTATGAAGTATGCAAAAAAAGTGAAGAAAGACCCGTCGAATTCATTAACATCTGATACTTTTGAAGAAGATAAGAAACATTTCTTAAATACGGATACAGATGAATTTCCAGAGTTTACACCAAAGCGGAAAATCGTTATTGCATTATTTGCATTGACATTTGGTATTATGATCTTTGGTGTGATTCCCTTTGAAGATATTGGTATAACGTCTGTACCAACACTTTGGTGGTGGTTCGAAGAGCTAGCAACTTTATTCTTAGTAGCTTCTGTTGTTATTGGATTAGTTGGTGGTTTAAATGAAAAAGAACTGACCAGCTCATTTGTAGACGGTGCAAGAGATTTATTAGGCGTTGCACTAATTGTTGGTGTTTCAAGAGGTATTACTATTGTAATGAATGGTGGTAACATCACTGCAACAGTATTAAACTTTGGAGAAAGAACATTAGGTCAACTAGGAAAATCTGTATTTGCTATAGTGACTTACATTTTCTATATTCCAATGTCTTTTTTAATCCCATCAACATCTGGTTTAGCAACACTATCTATGCCAATTATGGCACCATTAGGTGATTTTGTTGGTGCCGGTAGGAGTATTGTTGTTACAGCATACCAATCTGCATCCGGTATTGTTAATTTAATTACGCCAACCAGTGCTGTAGTTATGGGTGGATTAGCTATTGGACGAGTACCATACAATAAATGGTTAAAGTTTGTTGGTAAATTATTATTGATTTTATTTGTATTCACAATTGTTGCATTAATGGTAGGACTCGCACTTTAAATTACACTAGAATTTAATATAATTTTGAAAGTAGACTAATTATTTTATTGGTCTACTTTTTTTATAATATAAAATGAATAAATTTCTTTATAATTCATAATAATTAATGTTATAATATTTATAATAAACGTACAGTAAATTTAAGAAAGGATTTGTTATGAAGGAAGTTATATTAAAAAATGGAGAGAAAGTACTTATTCGAAAAGCAGTTCAATCAGATGCGAAAAGTATTATAAGATACATTCATGAAATATCAGGAGAATCAAATAATCTAACCTTTGGTGAAGGTGAGTTTAATGTAACGGTATCCCAAGAAGAAGATATGATTCAAAAGGTATCAGAAGCTGACAACAAATTATTTCTGGTTGTTCTTAAAGATGAAAAAATCATTGGTAATTTATCCTTCATGGGAGGGAATCGTCCAAGAACAAGACATATGGGGGACTTAGGTATGACTGTACTAAAATCTTATTGGGGAGAAGGAATTGGTGGCGCATTGCTTGAGTACCTGATTGAATGGTGTGAAAATAACCCTATTGTTCGAAAAATTAATCTTCAGGTGAAAGTTGATAATGAAAATGCAATTAAATTATACGAAAAGTTTAATTTTAAAAGAGAAGGTCATATTGAAAGATTTTTCTTAATTCATGGTAAGTTTTTCGATGCTTATTCAATGGGGCTATTAATCGATTAGACAAGTAATTGAAACGAAGGAATAGAGAAGGGTGCGCCAGATGGATAGAATATCTAGGAAGTGAAATATGAATGAAGTAAAGGATTTTGAAACTTTAATATCAGAAGAAGTCGCTCTTTTACTAGAGTTACCTCTAACGAGAGAAAAGATTCAAATTTTTTCTAAAAATAACTATGAAGAATATAGGGAATTGAGACACTATAGATTAAAAGAACAATCAGTATTAATTGTACCACCTTCGTTAATTGAGAAAGCGATCCGTGCTATTAGGAAATCAAATTATAATAGAGTAGATTTGCTGGAATACTTGAAGAAATCATTGGATCTAAGTAATCATCGCTTTACTGATGAGACAGCTTTTTTATTTTTAGATCCAAAAAACTACTCTTCAGCATCTTTAGATTCAACTTATGAAATTTCTGAAATAGAGGATACAATCATAGATGTCTTTGAGATATTTGCAAATGAGTGCAGTCAAGAAGATCTTGATGAAGGATTAGTAAGTCTCGATGATTCTTTAGTATTTGGTTGCTTCTATAAAGATAAATTAGTTGGTGTAGCAAGCTATTGGTTTTTGACAGATCATTTGGCTGATATTGGTGTCATTATCCATCCAGATTATAGAAAAAAAGGAATTGGTAAAGCCTTAGTGTCCAGATTATCTCAATGGGGTATGAACCATGGGAAATTGAATATGTATAGACATGATAGAAATAATAAAATATCAGGCCAATTAGCTTTAGCGTTAGGTTTTGAAGAATATATAGAATTAAAAATTATAAAGGAGTTAAAGTGTTAGAAATTAGAAAATTTAAGAAAGAGGACTTAGAAGGAACTAAAACAATTGTTAAAGAAGCTTTTTACCGTGCAGGAAAAGATGAGAAGTTTAATGAATGGAATTTTGTTGATGAGATTCAATTGGATAAAAATTATATCGAAGAACTGTGTTTGATTGCCAAAAATGATGAAGAATATTTGGGATATAATATTCTAACAAAAGGTAGCATCGGTGATCAAGAAGGCTTAATCTTAGGACCTATTGCTGTAAAGCCAAGTCATCAAAAAAAAGGAATCGGAAAAAAGTTAGTTGCCGTTGCCTTAGAAAAAGCACAAGCCTTAGGATATCCTTGGGTTGTTTTAGTTGGCGGGGATTATTATTTACAAGTGGGATTCGAGTCAGCTAAAAAGTATGGTGTGGAAATTGCACCGAATGCACCTGGGAATAATTTTGTAAAAATAGCTTTTCTAAATGAAATGGAATCTATTCAACCAGGTATAATTAAATTTGCTGATACATTTTATAGTGAAAGCGGCGAATTATTATAAGGAGATAGTTAATGACGCGAATATATTTAACAAGACATGGTGAAACAGAGTGGAATCATAAAAAAATCATGCAAGGTTGGCAAGATTCTAATTTGACAGATTTAGGAAGAAAACAAGGGAAATGGCTTAGTGATCGGCTGTCTAAAATCGAGTTTGAAGCAGTTTATTCAAGTCCTTTAAACAGAGCTTTAGAAACAGCTAAAATTATAAAGAGAGACAATTATGAAGAAATTATTATTAAAGATCCTTTAAAAGAAATGGGTTTTGGCCCTTGGGAGGGTAAAACATCTATAGAAATTAAAAAAGATTATAGAGAAGCCTATAATAATTTTTGGGAAAAGCCTCACCTCTATGAGGGAGACAATTGTGAAAACTACTATGATGTTAGAAATCGAGTAATGCCATTGATTAAAGATATTATTAAAAGGCATGATGATAATGTGTTAATTGTTACCCATACAGTTGTTATAAAAATTATTATGGCTTATTTTGATGAACGGAAAATGGAAGAGCTATGGAATCCACCCTTCATGCATCAAACCAGTTTAAATATAATTGAAATAGAAAACAATCAAGGGAAAATTATTCTACATGGTGATACTTCTCACTACAAAGAATAAAGAATTAGATTAAGGATTGAAAACATGAGAAATAAAATCATAATAGTTGTATTAGCTGCTAGTTTACTTATAGTATATTTTTTCTTTGTTAATGAATATCAGGCACAATCAATAGAAGAAGCCTTAGATCTAACCAACCCATCAGTTGATGAAATAATTCATATTGAAGCGTTAGAGGGTAGTTATTTTGCTGTAAGTAAAAGGAGTGACTATCTTCATGCGGCTCTAGTCAATAAATTATTTGGTAGATATAAGACTATGTATAGTGGTGTCCATGGGGATATTGAGATTGTTGCTGAAGTTTTTGGTGTAACGGATAGCTATTTTCCTGGCATTAAATATGCTTCAAAGCCTCTACTTTATGGTGTAATTGGTAATTCAGAAATTTCTAAATTAGAATTGTTTAATACAGAAAGTAATGAAGTAATAAAAATTGATATTATAGAAAAAGATGGTTTTAGGCTATGGATTAAAAGTTTAAAAAACACAGCTGATATAGGGTATATACTAAAAGGATACAATGAAACTGGTATAGAATTAATCTCAAGGAAACTAAAGTTTAAGCCTAGAGAAATAAAAAGTACGTATTAGTAAAAAGTAGCTACTGCCATAAAGATTTAAGGTAGTAGCTTTTTAAGGGCTTTTTTTTAGATTGATATGAATAATTTAAGCAAATATTCACTCTCTTTTAATGGAATTTTAATAATTCGTTGCTATAATGTCTTCAGAGAGTAAAAATGGCAAGTAATGAGGAGGTAAAAATGGGCATTTTAATTAAATATACCTTTTTGAACATAAAAGAGCATAAATTTAGAACTTTTTTGATTGTTCTATCAATCATGTTATCTGTTGGGTTATTTTTCAGTTCATTATCAATATCAGATGCATTAACTGAAATAATAATGGAAAACATACAAAGTCAAATTGGTACAGCAGAGATTGTTATTTCACCTGGGAAATATAATTCATCAGGGTTATTAAAAGAAGAACCTTTAGGAGAAGCATCAACTTTGATTGACTATACCATAGGTGTAGTTGAAAACCGTGTAAATTATCAAAACTCTAATGAGAAAACAGATCAAATTAACCTAAAGGGTTATCGCTTAGAGGATTTAGAAAGAATTAATCCTGTCATCTTTAATCAAAAATTAGAAGATAGGACTTTTGTAGGCAAGGTATTAATTATTAGTAAAGCATACGCTGAAGAACAAAATCTAGCAATAGGTGATTTCATTAAATTAGAATTTTCTCCTGAGGATTATAAATATTTCCAGATTTATGCCTTAGCAGAAAACAAAGGATTTTTTAAAAACACACCAAGTTTTGGACAAAGGGAGATTAACTTTGTCGCACCAAGGGAAACTTTAAGTCGGTTTATTGGGCATCCAGATCAAGTAAATACCATCTATTCCAAAACAATTGATGATTTAACAATTGACGAAAGTATAGTGGCACTACAGAAAATATATGAAAGAGAACAAGTTAATAAGATGGTAACAAAGACTGAAATTGATGCACAGATTCGCCCCATTAGAATCCCATTTATGTTTATGTTGATTCTAGTAGTGATCATTAGTATTTTTATAATTTATACTTCATTTAAAGTAATAACTTTAGAAAGACTACCTATGTTAGGTACATTCAGAAGTATTGGGGCAACTAAGAAGATGACTGATTTTATCATGCTTGGTGAAGCAATTATTTATGGCGTATTGGGAAGTACTTTAGGTGTGTTTGTAGGACATCATTTATTGTCGGCAGTAATGAGTCTTATTGCAAATGATATGGGAACGATGGTATTAAGATATCCAAAAATAAATGTCATTATAGCCATTATCTTCGGTTTGATTTTATCTATTGGTAGTGCTTTAGTACCAATTATTAAAACTTCTAAAATACCAGTAAAAGAAATTTTATTAAATATTATAGAGGGGACTAAGAAAAAGCGAAAGCATAGCAGATACATTATTGGAGTAGTGTTAGGGGGACTTTCTTTAGTATTCCCTATGCAGTTCAATGAAGGAAATATTGCCGCAATAGCAGGTGGACTTGGCATTATACTAATGATTGGCGCGTTAGTATGTTTTATACCACTATTGACAAATTTATTTATCCGATTAACTGAAAGGATCTTTGGATTGATTTTTGGAAATATTGGTCGTATTGCAGTAAAGAATATGAGAGGTAATAGAAGCACACAAGATAATATTATACTTTTGACCATTGGCCTAGCAAGTGTACTAACGATTATGGTTATTGGAAGTGGTATTCAAAATGAAACGAGCAGATATTATGACGAACAGAATTATGAGATTTCTATTCGAAGCAGTGAAGCGTCACGGGTCACAGCTCAAAGGATTATGTCAATAGAAGAAATAAACGATGCTTACTATTACCAGCGGGCATGGAACGCTTTTAAATATGGTGGTGAAGAAAAGCCATTTATCAGAAGTCTTGTAGGTATTGAATCGGAGAATTTTTTAGAGTTTTTTAACTATGATATTCTTAACGTTTCAAATGATCAAGAGATTATCGAAGAGCTTTTAATCGGACGAAAACTAGTCCTTAGTACAGTCATTAGAGATGAGTATGACTTTGAAGTAGGCGATAAGTTATCTTTGGATACTGGAAATGGCATTAGAGATTATGAAATTATCGGTTTTACAGATGTAAAAGAGAATAATGGTCAATTTGGTATGACATCTATGTATAACTTAAAAAATGATTTAAAACATTTTTGGGGACTAAACATGGCTGTAAAGATCAAACCAGGTACAAATACTGTTGAAATAAAAGAACAAATTGAAAAAAAATTAGAGCATTTTAATTGGTACCAGGTAGACACAATTAAAGAAATGAAGCAGAGAAATCTAGACAACAATAATCAAATGATAATTATTCTATCTGTTTTTTCGGCGGCAACAGCTCTTATCGGTAGTATCGGTGTGATGAATAATTTTCTGGTTAGCTTATTGGCTAGAAGGAAAAGTTTAGCAATTTATGCATCTATTGGGATGAGTAAAGTGCAAAGAAGGCGAATGATTCTTATAGAATCAATTTCTAGTGGGGTAATCGGTGGATTATTTGGGATTATAACAGCTCAGTTAATCATGTTACGTATTACTAGTTTGCTAAGTCAAATCAGTATACCACTAGTATTAAAAATTTCATTATTAGCTGGTATTGTTGGATTTGTTGGTTCTGTAATGGTGTGCTTATTATCTTCCATAAGCGTACTCAGTCAATTAAGAAAGCTAAATATTATAAAAGAATTAAGGTATGAGTAGGAGGCATTATGTCAGTTGTAGTAAACGTAAAAGATGTTTGTAAAAATTTTGCTTTAGGCGATGAAGAAGTAAAAGTCTTGAAAACATTGAATTTTGAAATAAATAAGGGTGAATTTGTATCCCTGATGGGACCTTCCGGCTCAGGTAAATCAACTTTGCTTTATTTAATGGGGGGACTTGATGAACCGACCCATGGAGAAATTAGAGTCAATGATAAGGTTTTGAAGCAATTAAAGGATAAGGAAGAAAGTATCATGCGGAGACGAGAAATTGGATTTGTTTTTCAATTTTATAATTTGATTCCAAATTTAAATGTTGAAGAAAATATTCTTTTACCTATTTTATTAGATGGAAAAAAAGCTAGGGATCATCAAGAATCCCTTAATGAGATTCTATCTCTTGTTGGGTTAAGTGATCGAAGGAAGCATACACCAAGAGAATTGTCTGGGGGACAGCAACAACGGGTTGCTATTGCACGAGCATTGATCAGTGAACCAGATATTATCTTGGCAGATGAACCCACTGGAAATTTAGACAGTGTTACTGGTAATGAAATAATGGCATTATTTCAAAGGATTAATCAAGAAAAGAATAAAACAATCGTTCAAGTGACCCATTCAGAAGAAGCAGCAAAATATGGGACGCGAATTATCCGATTAAAAGATGGGAGATTAGTATAATGAAAAAATTTCTTATAGTATCAATAGTTATTGGCTTAATGGTATTTGCAGTAGGATGCAGTGGTAAGTCTGAAGCAAATGATAGTGCAGATTTAGATAGTACATCGACAGAAGTGGTAGAAGAGGCGCCAACAGTTCAAACAGTAAAAGCATATGGTATTGTAGATTTCACTGAAGAACAGAGCATTAGCGTTGACTTTAACGCAAGACTAGATAAAATTCATGTGAAAGAAGGGGAACAAATAGCTAAAGGTGATGCCCTTGTAGATTTTGATATTTCTGAACTCAATAGTAATGTTGAAAGTAAAAAAATGGCTATTGAAGAAACAAAGCAGAAGTTAAACCGTGTTGATTATCGCGGTGCTCAATTAGCAATAGATTTAGAAAATGAAAAAGCAAACTTAAGAGAGTTAAATAATCAGTTAGAAAATAATAGAGTTTTATACGAAAATGGCGCTATTTCTAAAACTGAGATAGATGCTTTGAAGGATAAGATAATAAGTAAAGAAGGACAAATTGAACAAATAAAGTTAAATATTAGTAATACAAATAATCAGATGACTGAAGATCAAATGGTACTAAGTAATCAATTGAATCGATTAAACGATGAACTAAGGATTTTAGAAGAAAAGTATTCTAAAGCAAATTTTGAAAATGGCAACCAAATTGTTTCTAATATCGATAATGGAGTTGTAACTTCAGTTCAAGGGAAAGAAGGGTCTTATGTTAATCGTGAGCATAACATCCTGAGTATTGTTGATTTAGATTCTAGAGTTGTAAGAGCAGATATTGCTGAAGAGTTTATTAGTCGAATAGCCGTAGGACAAAAGGCAATTGTAACTTCTCAGGCAGTACCAGGTCATGAGTATACAGGAGAAATTATACGTATTTGGGGGACTTCAATTAAAAAAGGCGGCGAAACCATTGTACCAATTGAAGTAAAGCTAAATAATTTAGATGATAAACTCTTCTTAAATTTCAATGTTGACGTAACCATTGCGTTAGAATAATAAAAATGTGAGGTAGATATGTTAAAAGTTGAAGAAGTGCTAATACTAGGTGGTTTAATCTTAATAGTCTTGGCTACTTGGATTACTAATTATGGGATCATACTGAGAAATAATTTGATGATTCCATTCATTTGTGGTTTTGGTGTGATATTTATTGTTCTAGGCTACCATTTAAAGAAAATAAACCAAGTATAAATCAGAGGGCGTTAATTGAAAGGAGAAACAGATGTATAAATTAGGAAGCTTTATTCTAATGACAGGTGTATTATTATTTTTTGTAGCTGGGTTTGGCATACTGACAAATCTTATTGAAATTAGCAGTAGAAATATTTCATTGATTGCTGCCATGGCTTTAATATTTGTTAGTACAGGTTCAACTGTAAAGAAAAAGTACCAGGAAGATTTTTTTAGTAAGAAATGAATATTTATAATATTAATTCACATTCTATAGGAGGTACTTGAGATGAAAATCGAAATTTAACAATAATCAAGAGAAATCTTGTTTAATTCAAAACATTGATTTACGATAAAAAAACAATCAAATCTTCAATCAATATAAATAAATTTTCGCTAGTGAGTGCTTGGAAAATTTGCAATTTTAGTATAAAATATGCTAATAGTTCACCTATATGGATTATTGTAAATTCATTTGAGTACTAGTAGTAATTAAAGTAAAAAATAAGCTAGGTATTCAGCAGAAAAACTTAGCTATTGAAAAAGAGGAGATTGATAATGAAAAAAGTAAAAATTTATACTTGGACTTTTTGTCCTTTTTGTGTTGAAGCAAAGAATATTTTAAAAAAGAAAAATATTGCCTTTGAAGAAATTGTTATTGATGGAGATCAGAAGGCATTAAGTAATCTTACTGAAGCAACAGATTGTAGTACTGTACCACAAATATTTGTAGGAGAAAAGTTTATTGGTGGATGTGATGATTTAAAAGCTTTAATTGAAAAGAAAAGCTTTGAAGAAATATTTAATTAGTATTTCTAAAATGAGGTAATAATTATGTATATACTAGGATTGGTACTGTTAATTTTAGGGTTGACTTTGTTTGGCTTCGGTTATTTTATATTTTTTAAGAAGAAATACGATTTGATCAACAATTTTAAAGAAGATCTTAAGTTAAATAGATTTGGTGAAAATTATGCCAAAAGAATAGGTTTAATAGAGTTGATTTGGGGTATTATTTTTATTGGTCTTTTCTTATTAACACGAATGATACCTGATGGCTCAATTTTTTTTCTTCTAATTGGCGTACTTGGTTTAATTATTTCCTTAGGGATTAATTATATTAAATTTAATAGAAATTAATATATTTGAATTAATTTCATAATGGAGGCGTAATGAAAAAATATAGCAAACTTTTAGGTTTTTTGAAAAGATATACGATCGTTCATGTTTTGGTATATTTAGTAGTAGGCCTTATTTTTATGTATGTAATGAATTATCGTGAAGCCTTTGAGGCCTACGATCAATTTTCTAATTATCGTTCCCTTGAGTCACCGATTGTAAGGGCGGCTGTATTGTTTCAAATGTTAAGAGGTTTAATGATTGGGTTTATTTTATATCCTTTCAGAGAAAGAATTATTGAAAGTCAATGGGGTTGGCTAATGCTTTTTTCCTTAATTTTTGGGTTAACATGTTTAGGCGCCATCAATGCATCCCCGGGTTCAATAGAAGGTATGATTTATACAAAGATGACTTTAGAAGAACATTTAGTAGGCTATCCTGAAGTCATTGTACAATCATTGGGTATCAGTATACTCTTTTGGAAATGGGAGAAAAAAAGTTATAAATAAAGTTTTATAAAAAAAATAAGCAAAAGTGTTAGTCCGTTGACTAGCACTTTTTTGATTAGTACACCTTTTGTATCAAAAAGATGAAAGACATTGTAATTATTTTGTATTGTTGATTAGTGTTTTAGAACTTATACTATAGTTAGGTTAAAGGAGAGGAGGACAATTGATTAAAACAATAATATTCGATATGGATGGTGTTCTAATCAACTCAGAGCCAATATCAAGAAAAGTAGAAAAGAAGCTATATGATAAATACAATATACCTTATAATGAAACACTAATTGAAAGCTTAGTAGGCAAAAGAATAAAAAATTATTGGGAAAGTATATTTGATTATTATGGTATTGAACCCATTGCTGTGGACAGGATTGCTAAAGAACATGAAAAAATGTACTTGGCATTAAAAGATGAAGTTAAGTTAATGGATCAGGTTGAAAAGTGGCTCAATAGATTTAAGAAAGAAGGTTATAAAATATATATCGCTTCTTCGTCACATGTGAAGATTATTGAAGAAATGATACAAAAATTTGGTCTAGAGGAGTCTATTGATGGTTATGTTGGTGGGAATCTTGTAAAAAGAGGAAAACCTAATCCAGATATATTTGAAAAAGCCCTTGAAATTAGTGGAATGAAAGGAAATGAATGCATTGTATTTGAAGACTCAGCTAATGGTATTCAAGCAGCCATATCAGCTGGAATTAAGTGTATTGGCTTTAACAACAAAAATCAACACAGTCAAGACCAATCCAAAGCATTATTGACAATTACTGAATTTACAGAAGAGAATTATGAGAGAATTAGGAGGCTATATTTATGAAAAAATTAGACATAGTTTTAGAAAATGAAACTGGATTGCATGCAAGACCAGCAAGTATGTTAGTTCAAGTAGCAAAGGATTTTGATTGTGATATTAAAATCGAATTAAATGAACAGACATACGTTGCAAAAAGTATGATGAGTATTTTAAGTATGGGTGCTACTAAAGGTTCTGAACTATCATTTGTTATAGATGGTTCAGATGAGTTGAAAGCTTATAATGAATTAAAAGAACTTTTTGATAGTAATTTTGGAGAAAATTAATTCTGATTCGTACAATTTTGTCTAATGAGTAGCGAAAAGAAGTGAACTTATAAATTATTGATAAAGTAACTGAATAAAAATAAGATGGTTTTAGAGAAGTGAAGGGAGGAAAAATTGTTAAGTGAAGTTTTAAGTAAAGATAAAATAATTATTAATCCTTCAGTTGAAAATTGGAGAGAAGCAATAAAAGCAGCTGGAAATCTATTATTAGCTGATGAAATTGTTACCAGGGAGTATGTTCAAGCAATGATTACATCTGTAGAGGAGAAAGGTCCATATATAGTAATAGCTCCAGGAATCGCCATTGCTCATGCAAGACCTGAAGATGGTGTAAATGATTTAGGGATGAGCTTGGCTATTCTTGAAAAGCCGATTAAGTTTGGTAACAAAGATAATGATCCTGTAAAAATTGTTTTTAGCTTTTCAAGTCCTGATAACAAGAGACATTTAGAAGTATTCCAACAATTAACAACTTTATTAATGAGAGATAATTTTGTTGAAAATATTTCTAAAGCAACAACACCAGAAGAAGTATTAGATTATATTTTTGAAAAATAGGAGGTGTCAAATGAAAATTTTATCTGTATGTGGTAATGGTCTTGGGAGTAGTTTAATCCTAAAAATGGCTGTAGAAAAGGTCCTTAAGAGTGAAGACATTAAAGCAAATGTTGTGGTAAGTGATTTAGGCAATGCAAAGGGATTAGATGCTGATTATATTGTTGCATCACCAGAGATTGCTGAACGATTAAAAGATCATAAAGCAACGGTTATTGCGATTAAAAATATGATGGACAAAAATGAAATAAAAGAAAAGTTAATTAGTCAGATTAATCAATAAGGAGGCGTTCATGTCAGTATTAAATTTTATTGTAAATGAAATATTAAGTCAACCAGCTATGTTAATTGGTATTATCGCTATGATTGGTTTAATTGCATCACAAAAGAAATTTTCAGATGTTTTGTCAGGTACACTTAAGAGTATTTTGGGTTTTGTTATATTAGGTGCAGGTGCAGGCGTTCTTGTTGGTTCATTAAATAACTTTGGACCGATTTTTGAAGCAGGCTTTAATATTCAAGGAGTTGTTCCAAATAATGAAGCAATAGTAGCAATTGCACAACAAACTTTTGGAAGAGAAACAGCATTAATTATGGGATTTGGATTTGTAGCAAATATTTTATTTGCTCGTTTCACACCTTTAAAGTATATCTTTTTAACAGGCCATCATACATTTTTCATGGCGGCATTATTATCAGCAGTACTTGGTACAGCAGGTTTAACAGGTGTGCCTTTAGTAGTAATGGGTTCGGTGATTTTAGGTGCCCTAATGGTAATTATGCCAGCAATTGCTGATCCATTTATGCGAGAAATTACAGGTGGAGATGATATAGCATTGGGTCACTTTGGAACCATTGGTTATGTTGCAGCAGGTTTAACAGGTAAAGCAGTTGGAAACAAGGAAAACTCTACTGAAGAGATTAAAGTACCAGAAACATTTGAGTTTTTAAAGGATTCCCTTTTAGCAACAGCCATTACTATGATTATTATTTTCTTAATTGTAGGATTCAAAGCAGGTGCTGATGTTGTAAGTGACTATTCAGGTGGACAAGGTATTGTAATTTTCTCTATTATGCAGGGGATAACCTTTGCAGCAGGTGTAAGTATTATATTATCTGGTGTACGTATGATCTTAGGTGAAATTGTTCCGGCTTTCCAAGGGATTGGAGAAAAAATTGTACCAAACGCAAAACCAGCTCTAGATTGTCCCATTGTATTCCCTTATGCACCAACAGCAGTTATTGTTGGGTTCTTTGCAAGTTTCTTAGGAGGAATCGTTGGTATGTTCTTATTAGGGCCCATTGGTTTAACACTAATCATACCAGGCTTAGTACCACACTTCTTTACAGGTGCAACAGCTGGTGTCTTCGGAAATGCCGTTGGTGGTAAACGAGGCGCCGCATTCGGAGCATTTGTTAATGGCTTGATTATTACTTTCTTACCAGCAATGCTATTGCCAGTTCTTGGTAGCTTAGGGTTTAACAATACAACTTTCGGTGATTCGGATTTTGGTGTTGTGGGTATTGTCTTAGGATTCATTGCTAAATTAATCGGATAAACTTGTTAAATAAAAGCTTGGTTTCATTTTATAATGATGCTAAGCTTTATTTAAAAATTTTTTAGGTGTATAATAATATTAGACTAAACTAGTTAATCAGAATTGGAGAAGAATTATGAAATTTCGTTCTTATAAATTATTAAAAACCATCATAAGAAATGATAAAAACTATCCTGTAAAAGTATTTGCAGATAAGTTTAATGTAACGGAAAGAACGATTCATTATGATGTAGAAGAGCTAAATAAAACGCTAAAAAATTATAATTGTCAGATTGTTCATGAGTTGGAAGGTTTGGCTTTTGAATCAGATGAAAATTCTGATCTACAGAAAGCTTTGATCAGTATTAAAAATGACATTCATTATTCTAGAAAATATCGCGTGAAATTAATTATTCTTGAGCTATTAAAAGCAGAGGAACCCATGATTATACAACAGTTCATGACGCTTTTAAATGTTTCCAGAGGAACTATTTTAAAGGATTTGAAGAAAGTAGAAGAAGAACTCATAGAAAAAGACTTAGAACTCATGAGAAAGCAAAACTATGGTTTTGAGATCTTTGGTAACGAAGTAAACTTTAGAGACTATATTATTAAATTTTTAAATGATGATTTTCAGTTTGTTGAGTTTATTGAATTTTCAAAAAATACTAACTATGACTTATCATTAATAGAAGAGGAAAAAATGTTTTGTGATGTGGTCTTTAAAACAATCAATCTTGAAAAAATCAAAGAATTGGTTGATTTTATTGAAACAGCAATAGGATACAAATTCTCTGATAAATCCTATTACCATATCTACTTATACTTAGCAATTACAGTCGTACGTATAAGAAAAAGACATTATCTTACAATCGGAAATGAGCTTTATATTAAAGTTAAGAAGACTTCTGAATATAAGGTATCACTGAAAACATTTCATATGATTGAAGAGCTTTTTAATTTAAAGATGAGTCAATCTGAAGTAATAAATCTAGCTTTGAAGATTCTTTCAGCTGGTGTATCAACGGATTTTACAGTTAACAAAGAAAAACTTTCAGAAAATAATTTATCACTTTTAGCGAAGCAGATGATTAAAATTGTAGAAAATACCCTAGAAATAAAACTAAATGATGAGGAGCTTGAAAATGGACTTGTTTTACATTTAAAAGCACTCGTTAATCGTTTAAGTTATCATTATGAAAGTAATATTAAAAATCCATTATTAGATGAAATTAAGACAAAATACTCTGATGTTTTTAACGCGACAAAACATGCCATGATGATCTTAGAGACTACCTATAATTGTAAGATCAATGATCATGAAATATCTTATATATCTATGCATTTTGGAGCAGCTTTTGAAAGAAGAAAAAGACTGTTCAATAGTCGTATTAAATCAGTTGTTGTTTGCCCTAGCGGTGTTGGTACTTCAAGTTTTTTGATTTCCAAACTCAGTAAAAATTTTAATGATCTTAATATTGTTGCGAAGGTATCTTTAAAAGAATTGAAAGAAGATATTCTAAAGTTTAAGAACTATGATTTAATCATTACAACGGTTAATTTACCTTATACTTATGACAATATTATTAAAATTTCCCCCACATTTACGAGTTTTGAAAAGTTCAAATTAACTGAGTTAATTAATAAGATTAAAAGAGACTACCAAGGGCCAAGTAAACGACGCTACAGTTTTGCAATTGATGATTTCTATAATGAGATTAAATCAGATTTTATATTAAAAGGTAATTCAATAGAGTTTAAGAAAAAATTATATATGTATTTTAGAGAAAAAAATATTTCCGTTGAATACAATGAAGCATTAGAAGAACAAATTAAGCGCAAAGGATTAATAGAACTATTAGAAAACAAGATCATATTGAATAATGACCAATTAAGTTGGCAAGGGGCAATCATAAAAGCATCAAAGCCCTTACTTGATGAAGGCAGTATCACAGAAGGATACATTGACGATATATTTAACTTAGTTGAATCGAAAGGTCCATACTTTATTATAACCCCTGGTGTGGCCTTAGTTCATTCTAAACCTTCACAAAATGTTCATAAAACTTCTATTGCACTAATGGTATCTAAAGAATCGATTGCTTTTAATGAAGAGAAAAGTGTAAAAATTATGATTATGTTAGCGCTTAGGGATAACAAAGAACATCTCTTAGCCATGACAGACATTTTAACATTGTTCGAGAAGGATGAAACAGTACATGAATTAGTTGGACAGGATTCTGTAGAATCTATAAGTCAATGTTTATTAAAATACCTAAAAAAATAGAATTTTATTGGAAACTCTACTCAGATGTATTGGGTGGAGTTTTTCATTTGAAACAAAATTAACAGTGATAACAGATACTACATTTGATTGGTATAATAAAGGCAGTTTAAAATATATTGAACCTGTTACAATAGAGGATTATGATTTGAAATATAGCTTATGGTGATAATTAAGATTTTTGAAAAAATTTGGAAGGATCTTTAAAGATGCTTCTTTTTTCTTGACAAAAATAGAAAACAATAATATGATATTGATAATCATTATCATTATTAAAGGAGGTATATTTATGATATGTAAAAAAACTGAGTGTAAACTATATTTAGAATGCTTACATGATTATAATCAATATTATCGCATAAACATAATTAAAAAGTTAGGACCTTTGTTATTAAAGGACAAACCCATTCATCTTTTTTGTTTTAAAAATGACTTCAAATTCAAACAAGAAATTGTTGACTTAATTGAAGAACATTTTAGTGGGTTGCAAAACATTCAATATGTATTTATTCCTTGTGATAATGATACAGTAAAGATTCTATTCTACAACATAAATAATATTGGAAAAGTATTGAAAGATCATAGAAAAGTTAATTTTTTAGAATCAAGAGGCTTTAGTAGAGAGATGGGTGGATTAGATTATATACAATATCTGGTGAAGGAGTTACAAAAAAATAATATACCACCAGAAATCGGCATATTCTTTGGTTATCCAGTAAAGGATGTGATTGGCTATATAGGTCATCCATCACTAAAAAGAACTGAAGTAAAAGGTTGGGAATACTATGGTAATCCTAAAGTATCCAATGAAGTATATGAAACATTTACTGAAGCAGAGCAAACTGTTTTAAAATACCTTTTGATTAAGCAATTTCAATTAGAACAGTTTTTACAAAAACTTGATTTAAAAATAGCATAGAAGTTTAGGAGGTGATTCAATGAGTAAGTATAGAGTAATCTATTCAACGATGACAGGGAATACAGAAGAGATGGCCAGAGCTGTAAAAGCAGGTATTGAATCCGAAGGCCATTCAGTAGAACTCATAGAAGTTAAAAATGCAACTCAAGGAGATGTTGATGAATCATCTGGTGTGGCTTTAGGCTGCCCAGCCCTAGGAGCAGAAGTACTTTCAGATGAAATGGCAGCATTTGTTTCAACAGTGAATATTCAAGACAAACCAATAGTATTATTTGGGTCCTATGATTGGGGTAATGGCGAATGGATGGATGATTGGGAATTAGTTATGAAAAAAAATGGAGCCAAACTGAAGACTAAAGGATTAATCGTACATACGGAGCCTTCCAGTGAAGACTTAGAAGACTGTAAAGCATTAGGAAAGCAGTTAATATAGAAAAATAGAAAAATATATAAAAAAGTATGATAGTGTTTTAGTTGCTACCATACTTTTTGTTATGTATTAGGAAAATATATAAAAGCATACTTCTTTGATAAATAGTTCTTCTGACTATTTTATTTACTAGACAAGTATATTATATTTTTTGTTAACAAACCATATTACTACTGACCCTATAATTTGAGTCCATAGTAGAATAGTGCCGCCAATATGAAATGAAAATTCATGAAAGACTGAAAAAGTAACCATAATTACCAAGAGTAACAATGTGAAATGGTTAAGAATACTATGGCATTTCATGTACTGTTGTTTAATCCTCTCATCATCTGACATTTGATCTAAGTCATCTTTAAACCCTTGATCCTTTCTTTTTATAATGAGTAAAATGAATAAGAGAACTGAGATCATTAAAAAGCTTGTCGCAAGGCCATTAAAAAAGGCATGACCAATACCGGCCTTGCTTAAAGCAAAGATACTAATACCAATTAAAAATAAAAAGCTAGACAAAAATTTATAGTAATTATAAACTTTTGATTTCTTAATCCACATAATTTTCCTCCCAAAATAATTCATCTAAAGTGGCATTTAATGACCGACAAATATTAATACATAGTTTTAATGAAGGATTATAATTATTCGATTCAATTAATCCTATTGTTTGACGAGTAACTCTAACTTCTTTTGCTAATTCTAACTGGGTTAAATTCATTTCCATTCGTTTTAGTTTTACTTTATTTAATCCCAAAAGCACCTCCTAAGAGTTATATATATTACTATTGTAACATATATATTCCATATCGTCAATTTAAAACATTAAATTAAAATATTTTTCATAAGTTATCGGAAGAATATTCCCCACCATAATAACATTATTAATGAGGATATCAAGCCAATACCTATTGAGTAATTTTTATTAATATCTTTGACAACTTGAACTGCTTTCACGTTTAATAAGATGGTCCAACCGACACCAAAAGTTATTCTAACAATATCAAAGGTAAAGTGATTCCAGTTTAAGGTCACAATCAATACTGTCTCCACAAACCATAAAATAAAAAATGACGGCAAAATAGAAGCGATACCTACTGG
>Ga0102926_1000822_pt1 | contig 18472 bp, 8 predicted proteins | sample SalPonR1_A_D2_MG_FD_78173 | JGI IMG/M metagenome (GOLD analysis project Ga0102926, IMG submission 78173) | Salt pond soil microbial communities from South San Francisco under conditions of wetland restoration - Salt Pond MetaG R1_A_D2_MG | ecosystem: Environmental > Aquatic > Marine > Intertidal...
CCTGTAAACAAAGTACTATTAGCAATAGATGTAAGGGGTCTATTATCCTTTAAATATTCAACAAATTTTTTATCTTCATCAAAAGCTAATAACTCTATAAAATTAGGACCATCTTTCAAAAAATCTTCTTCATCTATATATTCATTAAGACTACTAATAAACTCTACCCTTTCATCCTTAGTCATACCTGATAAAATATCCCGAATCATTTTTTGGTATGCCAAAGATAAGACCTTAGGTGTTTCACTATGGTCTACCTTTCGAGTATCATATTTGCCTAACTCTCCAAGTTCTTTTTCAGTTAGGTAGTTTAGTAGTTTTTCGTATAGTCCTGGTTGCATGAATACTCCTAGATTTCGTTAATTAAAGTATCTGATAACTCATCTTTAGTTATTTTAATTTTTTCAAATAGGATTATTATTTTACTAAAAGCTTTCCTTCTTTTAGTTTTGATATCATCTTACATCTTGGAAGTTTTATTTCTCTTTTGTTAATCACTTCCTATAGTATTTAAGATATTCAAAAATTTATTCATTATATTTTTTATTTTATCAATAATCATCTTCTTCGTAATCTGTTAAACATATATTCCTATAAGCACAATTCTTACATAAAAATTCATCTATTTTATACTTTTTTCCCATGCTCGTTAGGTTTTCTTCATTTAAATTAGTTTTATTATCTATTAAATCCATTATTTTATTTTTATTATACTTCCTATGTCTATCTAACTTATCTTCATTAATTCTTCTTTTTACAATTTTATAGATATGGTCTTCAACATATTTAAAATAATATTTCTTTGAGTCTTTATATATTTCATCTGCATTTGTTTTCCCGAATCCAATAAACATGTCTATATAATAACTATAGAATTTATCAAAAAACCCGGTAGATAATTCATGCACTATATTTGGAGTTAATTCAGAATTCGGATGCTTTCTCTTATACTTTACTACTGATTCTCCCGCACACATAGCAATTAGATATTTTAAATATTTTCGTATTTGAATTTCGTCAATATAGTAATGACTACTTGAATCAATTTCTTCATATTTTAGCTTTAATTTGCATTCGTTTTTCTTATTCATTAAGTATAATGACTTTAAATTAGACTCTTTTACTAAGTCATCTTCCTCATAACCATTTTCATGTTCAATTTCAAACCCTATATTTCTAAAAAAATATATAGGCTTATTTTTTTCTCCCTTGCTTAGTTTAATATAAGAATATTCGATTTCTTTTTTTGAATAATAAGTTGCATAGAATAGCATGAATCTAATAAAATTACCATATTCCAATTTTGAATCTATATACAAGTTTAGCCAATTATTGTTTAAGTTAATATCTTTTAATATAATATCTGCTGGCCATAATTCATTTTCTCTTACTCTATTATTTATTTCTTCTTCAGATAACTGAGCTAAATGTATTTTATTATTATACGTTTTTTTTAAAAAAACTTCTCCGTCTAATTGCTCAAAATCTCTAATTATCCAGTTGGAAGTCTTCTCAGAGTTAAAATTAACATTATACAATATAAAAATTGATTCCTTTAAATCGTCTACCGAAAAAATTTTGGTGTTATTATCAAGTGAATCTATTTGACTTTTCAACGAATCTAATAATTCTTTATCATTTCTACTTGTATAGTTTTTATATAAATAAGATATCATTTTTTCTATATGTCTCTTTATATTAAAACTATCATTTTTAAATCCAAATATATTTATAACTAAATCTTTTAATTCTTCTATTATTTTTTTATATAATTCTAAATCTTTTAGTTTGTAATTATAAAATGCAACTTTTGATATTTCAGAAAGATAAGTAATTTTATTATTTTTATAAAATTTATTGAAGTTTTCTAAAACTTTTATTTGATTGTTTAAAAAATCTATATATTCTTCAATTGTTAAGTCTTCTTTTTTTAATATTCTTATTTTATCAAACATAGATATAGGATTTTTATTCCATATATCGAATGCTAATATCGACCTAAAGTTCTGGTCAACTATAATTGTTTCTTTTTTATTATCCCAAGAATCATATATTGACATTATAAATTGTCCGATAGGATATGATAAAAAATGTCGTTCTTTAAACTGTTCAGGATATATTAGTTTTAATAAACTATTTGATTTAGAACCATTTACACCATAAAACTGAATATTCATTTTAGTTAATGGTTTCTCGGGATTAATTTTTTTGCCTTTTTCATATTCTTTGCTAACAAAATGAGTTAACTCATTTAAAGTTGAAAATTCTTTTAATCTTAACTCATTATATGCTTTAATCTCATCTAAATTCCCTTGCAAATATTTTGCAATGTTAGCATCTTTACTCTCTAAAAAAATTCTTTCCATTTTAAATTTTTCTCGTTTTATGATTGGTAAATTTTTATATATTGTATCCCATGATTTATATATTTTCTTATATTTATCATAATGATTATAAATGAATGTAATATTAAAATTATAAAGTTTGAATAATTTTATTAAAAAAATAATACCTGGTGTAAATTGATGTACTCCATGTATATATATATTATTACTATCGTTTTTTAATAATGTTTGCAATTTTTGTTTAAAAAATTTTTCATCTGGCTTGTTAAGGCTAAATTCTGTTTTATTAGATAAAGTTTTAATGATTTTTACTGCCATGCTAAGAGTCTTATTTCCATATGATCCACTTAAATTATCAGCATCAATACCTAAGAGATTAATTGTATCAATGCTTTCTAATATTCCATGCTTTTCATTGATAATACTATTTTTTATTTCTTTATCTTCTATATCATTTATATATTCAGATATTATGTTGTATTTTTTTATAATATTATTATTTGTTCCAGTTATTTCAAATTCATCGATTAATTTTTTGATTGTTATAATATTGCTACTTTTATTTTCAGGAACACTTCTCATTATTGCATTTGCAAGTGTTTGTGAAGCTGTCAAATTTATATGATTATATATTTTTTTGTCTTCCATTATCAAATCATAATCGTGTGGGTTTTCATAAGTTAATATTTTAATTATAATCACCTTCCTCAATCATCTTACTCCACGTTATATTGCTTCGTTCATAATTTTTTCTAAATAAGGCTAATTCTTTTTTTGCTCTTGTCATTGCAACATAAAATAATCTTGCTTCTTCCCTAGCTATAAAATCTTCTTCTTCTTCTATTAACCTGTCAAAAATAGGAGTGGATATGCTTATCCCGTTATTGAATCTCAATTTAAATCCAATCTCATTGCAATCACCACTTTTTTTATATACAAGATTTACTTTTGTATTTTTGGACTCAGTAGATATTTCATAACTCATATTAGGTATAATTACTGAATCAAATTCTAATCCCTTTGCTTTATGTACAGTAAGTACATCTATTTTAAGATCATTACACATTTCATTTGAAATTTTTTCGCTTACTTCATCAGAATATCTAGTTAAAATTTTCACCTTCAAAAAATCATCTATTTGTTCTAAAGTCATATAATCTGTATCATGACTGAATATCAAATTTTCAAAGAGTAATTCTAATGTCTTTTTGTAATATTCTATTTTCTCTTTCCTAATATTTTTTTTAAAGTTAAGTCCATAATAATTCCAAGGTTTGATTTCATATATTAATTCATGTATAACTCTCATTACAGGATAGTTTTTTAATTTTTTAATTGTTTCATCCCACCATGGTATTAATTCATAAATATTACTACTATTTACCTCTTCAAGTATATTTATATTATAGCTACCCTCAATATAATCAGTCGTAAATAATTGTAAAATATAAACTTTGCTCCTAGAATGCATCAGTGCTTGTACCAATTTGAAAAATTCTATAATAGGAGTGGTATTGTAAAAGTTATTATTTGTTTCTGAATTAACTGAAAACCCACCTTCTTCAATTATTTTCTTCCACATATTTGCTTCCTTATTATATCTAACTAATATTCCTATGTTATCAATATTACTTTTAGCAACTGTTTTTGTTATATAGTCTATAACTAGTGATGTTTGCTCATAAATTGATGAAAATTCCTTAATGAAAATATTGGCTTCATAATTATTGAAATATGGAATTAATGAATCATTAGTATGTTTAAAATTTAATAATTTTTTGTTCCCTAAGGTAGTTGATATTTTATTTATTGATTCAATAAGACTTTTTTCTGATCTGTAATTATATCTCAAATAATGCCTTTTGAATTTTATTTTTTTTGAAATCTTATTAAAAGCTTGATCTTCAGCACCTCTAAATCTATAAATACATTGCTTAACATCTCCAACTATAAATAGTTTGAATCCAAATAGCTTTTGAAGTGCTAATAATAATTCTATTTGAAGATCATCTGTATCTTGAAATTCATCAACAAAAAGATATTCAAGTTTATTTTTTAGCTTAGTAAAATTTTTAGTATCATCATCCATAGTTTTAGATAATTCCATAATTAGATTACTTAATTCTATTTTATTATTTTCATAATTTTTTTTCTCAACATCACTTTCTACTCTTTTCATCAATTCTAAAATAGAAATAATAAAATTAAAACTATCATTTTTATTAGTTTCTAATTCATATTTATTACGATTGTCAGATACGCTTATATTTTTTTGTTTTATCTGATTACTTATTTCTTTTATTATTTTTTCGATTTCATAAGTTTTTATAGGATTATTATCATATAAATCTAAAAATTTAGTTATATTTTCATAATCATCATAATATTTGTTAATTAATAACTTGCGATCATATGCATTTGAAGTTATTTTTATACTTTTTTGGTACCCTATATAAAAAGCTATTTCTTCTAAAACATACTTAACATATTTATGTATTGTAGAAATTCTTACTTTGTTTAAATTGTTTAAACATTCATAATAATAATCATCACCAGTAATTAAATACAAATTATTCAAATGAACTTTGATTTTCTCATACATGCTATCAGCTGCTTCATTTGTAAAGGTAATCATAGAAAAAATATTATCAATGTTTTGAGCTTCTATATATTGATATTTATTTTTAAATAATATATAGGCTATCCTATATATCATCGAATAGGTTTTTCCTGTTCCTGCACTAGCTGAAACTAATACATTTAAATCTAAATCTTCATGTATTAAATCGTATTGTCTAATATTAAAATTTGTTTCATTTTTTAAGAATTGCAATTCATCAGGCTTCATTTTCTCTGTTGATTTTAATTTAATACTAGCTTTATAGCTATTTGCCTTTATCAACGAAAGATTAAATATTTCTCTTTTGTATTTGTTATATAAATTGTTATATATAGTGTTATTTTTGATATAATTGTCCACGAAGTAATCAATTATTTTTTCTTTTTCTTTTTCGCAATTATATAAAACATTTACCCATACTCCATTTTCCCATTTTTCAAATATTTCTGAGAGGTATTCTTCTTTATAAGTTTTGTAGTAAATAATTTCAGAAAAGTGATTTTCTATTTCACTATTTTGTTTCTCTTTACTTATATCAATGTTTAAAGTTTCTTCTGTTTCAAATAAGCCACGAAAAATTTTAAATTCATCATCATTTAATTTATTGATTTGTGCAGACTTATATTTTCTTTCCATAGATAAAGAATTAAGTATTTTTTCAACTGAATTACAACTAAAATCTACTTCTAAAATAGTTTCTTTTCTATCGGACATATTATTTAACTCAATATTATAAAAGTATTCTTCTGATATAAGTGGATAGCACACTACTGGAATTACAAAAGGTCTAATATTATCATTTTTAAATTTATTTACTATACTAAAGCTATAATTCTTTGCTTGTTTTAATGGAGATTTACAGACCTTACCTTTAGCCTTGTAAGTAAGATGATCTATTACTTTTATATTTGAATTTTCATTAAATCCCTTGACTTCAATTAAAAAAATAAATCTATCTGGCGATATTAACAAAAAATCAAATTCATATAGATCAATAGTATTATTATAATAACATATCCAATTATCAGGAAATTTTTCTTCAAAATACTTATAAAATTTATTTTCACCTTTATTAGAAATATTTATTTTTTTAGGTATAATCAATTTCACTTCTATCACTCTTCTTCTGTATTTAATATGAATAAGTAATCTCTGGCCCTTGTTAATGCAACATATTTTAAGCATTCATACTTTTGATAAAGTTGAGAATATAAATAATCATCTTCTATGCTTAATCCTTCTATTTCAGGATTCTCAAATGGAATATCCATTAATATTACTATTTTATATTCTAATCCTTTTACTAAATCTATGGGAAGTAAATTAATTTTATTATTTAAGTCATCTACTTCATTCATATCTGCATAATTTACTGATGCGATTGCTTGGTATTCTAAAACCCCTCTTAAAGAATTTAGATTCTCGTATGATGATATTATTGCTATTTCATTATATTTAACACTTTTGTAAGTTTCTATTATTCTTATTATATATTCATACATTGTTTTATGACTATTAAAGTCAATTATTTTGGGTTCAGGTCCGGTCAAAATGCTTTTATATTCTTTTTCATAAGAATCTTTTTTTGTGTTTTTATAAAATTGCATATCAGCAAATTGCTTAATTTCTCTTGTAGTTCTGTAATTTAAACTTAAGTAGTAAGTTCTACCTACAACATGAATATTCGTATTTCTTTTCCACGAATATAACGAATATATTCTTTGATTTTTATCAGACAATATAAACATATTATTTCGATTTGTTTTCACAAGTTTTTTTAATACTCTTAGTTTATTTTCTGACAAATCTTGAGATTCATCTATAACAACGCTATCAATGAAAGGTTCTAATTTACCTTCGTCTATTAATTTTTCTAAAATAAATGCTCTTTTTTCAAAATCAATTATATTTTTTTCTTCAAGTTCTTTATTTAATTTTTCGAAAAAAGGCCAAATTTTTTCTCTGGTTTTTTTATGAAGCTGATTTACTTGGCCTTTCCTAAATATCTCTAAGTATTCATCTATTGTAGTTATATTCTTATATTGAATTATCTCAAAAAATTCTTTTATTAAAAAAGATTTAGATAATTCCCAATCCTTTTCCTCGTATATATTATCTATTATTTTATAAATTTTATTCTTATTATAGTATCCAAGATTTAACCCATGTTTTTTTAAAAGGTTATAGTACAATTTATCAATATTAATAACCTTTACATTATGATTTGTTTTTTTAACTTTTTGAAGTTCATCTAATTTTTTATTTACTATTTTTACTAGTTGTCTATTAAAAACAATAAAATAAATATTGTTTGAATTAGGATAATATTTTTCGCAAAGATGTATAGCTCTATGCATTCCTATAACTGTTTTTCCTGTGCCAGGTCCTCCTTCAATCAAAGTTGGTCCCAAGTAATTTCCTTTGATTAAATTTTCTTGATTTGGATGAAGAAAGATTTTCCATAAATCAAAATTTTCAATTAGTTCATCAAGATTGAATGATTTTAATTTTTCGAATTCTATAAATCGTCTTTTAGAGTTAGGATTATCCATTAAATCAAAATCTTTATATTTATCCAATTCATTTATTACTTCATCTACTCTTTTATTACCTATGGCTAAATCTATAAGTGCTTCTTGTATTTCTTCTGGCAAGTAAGAAATAAACTTAATTAAAAAGTCTTCACTTTTAATGTCTAGGATAAGTTCACTATGCTCTTTACTCAGACCAAAGTTCTCTAAGTGTTTTGCTTTTAACCCTGAATTTTCAAAAAGAGGCTTTTCATACCCTGATTCATATGCTTCATCATAATAATCTATTGTTTTTTTTATGGATTGAGTATCATAAACCGCTAATGAATTGAAATCATTTTCCTTAATATACTTTCCTTCTGCCCACAAATAAGCTTTATCGTGATGATCAACATACAAAAATATATATCTGTTTTTATTTTGTGAAAGTATTATTCTTATGTCATCACTAACTCTTATACTCCTAAAAGTAGAGTCACAATCTGTTCTATCTAAAGAATGCAACTTTAAGCTATATAAATAATCTGAATTAGTTAATTTACCAATAGATTCAATAATTCTCTTATAGTCTTTTTTACTAAAATCATTTAGTTTTTTCAGGAAATCTTGACCTAAATAAATTTGATTTTTCATCTTATCGCCTCTTTAAAAAGATATTTTTATTTTATCAGAATAATTATTAAACTTGACCCATTTTAAAAACTCTTTATCTAAATCTGAAAGTGATGCTTCTCCATGAGTTATTTTTCTAATTGTTTGACTTATGCTTTCAGTTAAATCTAGAGAATTAAATTTGACTTCTATTTCTTCTATTAACTCACTAATCAAATCATATTCTATTTTTTTTATTGGATACTTTTCTTTGTTATTATTAAAATATTTATTTAACTTATTCATATAATCTGTGCTTTCTAAAAGATCAATTATGGTAGCCTCTTGTTTTTTATTTTTTACCATATTATTAAGCTTTTCCTTCCACTTGTCTTTTAGTATATTTTTTAATTCTAATATTTCAAAATTAACATTGTATGCTTTAGAATTCATGTCATCATAACTTTTTTCTTTTTTTATTTCTAAGCATCTACCAACTATTTTATTATAATTATAATTTATGTCTTGGTTATACTCAATTTTTTTGTAAGTGATATTCATGATTTTTAAATCTTCAAGATCATCAATTAGCTTTTTTAATGTCTTAGAAAATTTTTCAGCATCATCCATTTGATTTTTTATTTTGTCAATTCTATCTTTTTCATCTATCAACTTTTTTAATTTTTCTATTCTCTTAACTAAAGTCATCGCAATCACCTTCTAATAAAGAATATAAGTCTTTAAAAAGACTTGTAATAGTTTCATCAATTCTATTAATATCCAATCCATCATGTTGATTAATGTATGACTCAATCTGTCTAGTTTCGATATTAAGTAATTTTTGTAGATTCTTATATAAATCAATATATTCTTCTCCTCCACTATCTTTGAATTTTAACAAATCAAATAATGTATTTTCTTTTGATATTTGAATTCTACCAATATCTTCGCCGAATTTTTGTTTGTAATTATTAATTATTCCTTTATAATTTGAATTATAGAATTCTTGATTATTGTCTAAGGTGTTTATTACTTCTTCATATAATTTTACTAATTCTTCACTTCCAATTTCATTATAAATATTTTTAATTTTACCATTATATTTTATTCTGGATTTTTCTAATCCATCTAATATTATATTTAACTCTTTAGTTTTATATTTTGAACTCTTATAATCTTTAATAACATTCTCTAAAACATGTCTAATTTCTATGAAATTTATTAAGGAGTTTTGCGAATTTATTGGATTAGCATTACCGATAGTATGTATATAAGGTGAAAGCACACTTTTTATTTGATCTTCACTGATACTTTTTAATTCCTTTATATAATTTTCTACATTTAATATATCCTCTTTTGATAATAATTCTCTAATATTATTCGAAGTTTCTTCAGTTTTATTAATAAAATTTTCTGATAATAACAATCTATAGATTCCAGCAGTGTCATAATTTAAAAAATCATCATAATTTGCTGATCCAATAAACAATAGCGTTTCTAAAATTTTGAGAAGATCAACCCTTTCTTTCTTTAAGTAGATTTTTATTTCTTCTTTATTGTCATTAACTAAATTCTGTATTAAATTAATATCATATAAAGATTTATTATAATCAAATGATTTGTTCCCAAGAAACTCGAATCTCGAAGCTGCTTTTAAAATTTTTTCACCTATTTCATTTTTATCAAGAGTTATGATACCTTCTAATTCAGAATCCACCGTTACTATGCTTTTTAAACTATCAATAAATTTTATATAATATGGACTATTTTTATCTATATCTAATAATGGAGAAATTGTGTTTATCATATTTAAAATATTTTCTCTTTCTCTTCTAAATGTTTGATTTTGATTCTCATTTCTCACCCATGATTCAATTCTTCTATACTCAGCTTCTAATTCTCTTTCTATTTCTTGAGTATCATTTAGTATTTCTTCATTTTCTTGATCAGTATTAATAATATTATCGTTCTTATTGTCTATATTGTTTGTATTTATTTCATTTTCAGTAGTTGGATTCAATTCATTAAACGTTATTTCAAATCCAAAATCTTCAATCATCTCTTTAGATAATCCTGCAAAATATTTTTTCTCATTATCAATTTTTTCTACAAAGTTATGATTAGAGTATAAAGACATGAAATATTTCCATCTTTTATCATTTGCATTATTTGATAACTTGTTTATTAAAGGATCAATGGTATTATCATCAATTTTTTTGAAATATACACCACTTTCGTAAAAAGCTTCTTGAAAGGGAGGAAATAATTTAATATCTCCTTTGAAATTTTCTAAATAAACTTTCAATATTTCGTTAATAAAGACCCTAGGAGTTCTCTCTTTATTCTCAATTTCATTAAAAATATTAAGAATAAAATTTTCATTTAATGGATATAAAGATTTATGATTATTATAATATGACCATTCTGGAAATACACCATTGTCTACTACAGGTATTTCCTCTTGTTTAGCTCCATTATTTATCCAAATTTCAAATTTGTTTTTATCCAAAAACAGGGAATTTAAGTATCGGAATGCGAAGTCTAATATGCTATCATTGCTAGGAAATAATGAACCACTCTCAATATGTATTCTGTAACTAATTCTATCTATAATGTTCCCTGGAAGTTGGCTATAATACTGAGTTGTTATCCCTATAAAAGAAAAAATTGTGCATAATTCATTGTTCTCACTGTTTCCTTCCTCAATTAGTAATTCTAGTAATTCCTTATCTAGTCCTGAAAGACTTGTTATATCTTCTACCAAAAATATTAGATTTTTATTATTTTCTCTAAGTTCTTTTCTGATTCTTTTGAAAATATCTCTAAAATCCGAGTAATTTAATTTGATTGCTCTCTGAATAAATTTGTTTAGAATTTTATTTATATAATTGATAACTTTTTCTTTGTAATCAGCTTTGTCTTTAATTTTCTCTGCAATGCGTATAGTACTTAGAGCAGGTTCTTCCTTTTTTAATTTATTTAATAATTGTATATCAATATATAAATCATCACTATTTATTTCGGGATTTAAAGTTGATCTAGTATCAGCGTCATTGACAATCTTACTTTTTAACCTCTCAATGAATCCTTTCTTCTTTTTAAGGATTTTTTCTTGAACATAAAGATCACTAAAAAAATCTCTTAGCCATTTTTTTTCAGTTTCTCTAAAAGGTGATTTATCATCGTGCAAAATATAGTGTGCGAGTTCAGATATTAATCTATCCATTATTTCATTTGGATTATTATAATTTACATCTAACAGTGTTTCGAATTTTTCTTTCACCTCTTTACTATTACCTAGTGCTGATGATTCTAATAATTGTTTTACTGAGTTTTGTAATGTAGCATTTTGTCTTCGTATAAGTATTATTTCAAATTCATTTTTATTAATATTGGGGTCGATCAAGATTTTGTCATGAATCCATCTTATTAAGTGTGATTTTCCTGTACCATTATCTCCAATAACTGGAATCAAATGATGAACATTTAATTTTTCTACTATATTTTTTTTATATAGTTCTTCTTCACCTATTTTATTTTTTACAGCATTTTCTCTTCCTGAATATGCAAATTCCAAATTACTAAAAGGAGAATGTGTAGCAAAAAAGAAAGTCTTTTTAACATTAATAGCATCTGTATTCATAACTTCATGAAGTCTGTTTTTGAATTCCAATTAAATCACCCTCTCTATATCTGAATATCTATTTTCGATTCCAAATTCATCAAATATAACAAAATCATAAGCGTCTTTTTGCGATAATGATTTTATTATATTATTATATTCCAAATTCTTTAAAGCTAACGTTAATTTATTATCAAACTTCTTATTGTTTATTAATACACTTATTTCTGGTGATTCTTTAATAATAAGTTCTATAAATTTAGAATATAAAATTCTTCCTTCAAACAAATCATTGTCAATTAATATTTTTAATCTATTATATAAACTTACATAGAATCTCTTATCACTGCCTTCACTATAAAAGCCGTATCCTAAATATTGAAACCAAAACCTAAATCCTCTTAGATAATTAACTGATTCATCAATTTGAGGATTATTTGAACGCAAAAAATCACTTATATCTGAAAGTGACCCTTTAAGTGATATTTCACTAGCTAAAATGCTTTGTAAATAACTCATATAGGTATTATCCTCTATTAGTGCTTTTGAAATTATATACTTGAATACTTTTATATTCTCTAAATGATTTTTTGTTATTTTCAATTTATAAATATCCTTATCTATCTTAATAAGTTTTAATTCTAATGCTGCTTGGATATTATCATTTAAACTATCCGATTTAAATATGTTTGGAATTATATGTTCTTTAAGCTTTTCATATGTATTTATACCATCTTGTATGTGCAAACATATTAAGCGAATCCTATCAGGTGTAGTACCAGGATTAATTTTAATTTTCATAGTTTCTTAACCTCATTTCAAAATTTATTATGTTTTGATAGTATTTCAATTCATCTTTTAACTCAGGTCTATTTCTACCCACTGTATTTTTGTGGAAATATAGAATAGTATTATAGTTATTTAAAGTATTATAATTATCATAATAGTATTTTAAAGTATTATCAGTTACTATAAAAATATTTAAATATGGTTCTAGAAAATTTATCTCAACGGATGATTCTATTATATTTAAAAAATAATGTTTATTAATTTTTAATTCTTTAATCCAATCTACGTTTTTTTTGCTAACATGTATAGCTAATTTCGTTTTTTTTGATAATATATTTATTATGTCTTTTAATTTTTCAATATTATTTTGATTATATATAACTCCCAATTCATTGCATCCAAATAATTCTTCCATAAACTTATTTTCTTTTTTACTATTACGATTAGAATAAGAACCTGAATTTTTATAGTTTGAAAAAATATTCATGCCACACTTTGGGCATCCATTGCACAAATATGCTGCATTTTCGAAGGTCATTATTAAGTATTCTGCTATGCATTCATGCCTATAATTATTTAAATAATTTTTAAGGTGTCTTTGAGAAATTTTCTCCATTTCTAAAATAGGATTTAATTTTTCAATAATTTCTTTTTCTATTTCATTTGTTCTATCTTTGACATTACTTTTTATTTCTATTGTAAATTCATTAATATTAATATCTATTATCTCTATAAACCCCAATTTATGCATATTTAATATGACATGTTCATTCCATGAAACATTTTTTGCCCCAGTAATGTCATTGCCTAAGTAACTGGGTGTAGTATTTGAATTAATAATGAACTTCTGAGATGAAATACCTGTTCCTTTATTAATCATACTAAACCATCTATCTATAAATTTCTCATTAGAAATAGTGCTATTTATAAATATTCTATAGTCTTCTTCTTTATTTAGAAGAACTAATCCTAAACTAAATAGACCATCTCTACCGCCTCGTCCAACTTCCTGATAGTAATCTTTTAGATTATTAGGAATTTTGAAATGTACAACTGAACGTATATTAGATTTATCTACTCCCATACCAAATGCAGAGGTGGCTACTATTATGTCCAATTCGTTATTATTCCATAAATCTATTATGTTTTCACGTATACTTGAAGACGTTTTCCCTGTGAAAGTTAAGACCTTATTATATTTTAATTTAGTAGTTATGAAATTCTTAATCTTTTCTGCATCATCTGGTTTTCTAACATAAATTATTGTAGGTTTTGGAATAACTTTAAGTATTTTGAGAAATTTGTATATTTTTGTTTTCTCATTACTAAATTCCAATATATCAAATACTAATTCATTTCGTAATTTATCTTCATTAAACTCATGAAAAATATCATTTTCGGTACTAAATAAATTTTTTAACAATGTTCTATCTTGATTGCTTAATGTTGCCGATAGTAATAATGTAGTTATGTTATTATTTAATTCTTTTAATTTTTTAATTACAATGCTTAACAATTGAAAATCCGTTCTGAAAAAATTTCCCCAGCTTGATATGAGGTGACATTCGTCAATTACAATATTATCTAAATAATTATCTCCCGCAATTATACCCAAAACTTCTCTAAATTTTCCCTTTACAATGGTCTCAGGCGATACATATAGAATTTTCAAATCTCTACTGTCGATTTTCTCTTTAATATAAGAGAAGTTATTAGAGTTTGAAGTATAGTAAGCTATTTCATCTTCTGTAAAAAAATTTTTATAATTTCTATACTGATCTAGTGTTAAAGCTATCGTTGGCATTATTACAACGGTCAATCCGTTAGATAGTTTTGACTTTGCAATACCAATTATACTTTTTCCTGATCCTGTTGGCATTGAAACTAAAACTGTTGAACCATCTTCAGCTAAAAGAACAGCATTTAAAGATTTTTTTTGTTCAATAGATTTATATCTTTTATAAGAAAAAATATTTTCAAACCAATTATCCGCTTCTAAATTCACATCTTGTTCTATGTAATTATTAGCACTATAAATTTTTTCAAAAGATTGTTTTAGCTTATTTTTAGTGTAAAGAGTAACAGTATTATCAGTGTTTCTAGAAAAACACATTGGATATTGGGAAATCAAAGGTTTAATATTCTCATATAAATCTTTGCTAATAATAAGATTTCCAAATTTTACAATTTGGTATAATTCGCTTATAATATCATTTATATAAGTTCTCTCGATTCTATATTTAATTAAAGAATCAATTAATGCTTCAAAAAGATTAAATAAATGCTCTTCTAATTGATTTCTAGGTTTAGTCAATTTAATTTTAGCATTTTCTAGTTTTTCATTCATTAACAATTTTGATTGTATGTTAATATAATCGTAATGGTTCATTTTCCACCTCTAAATATATTACTGAATCTATTTCTACATTAAATCTGATATCTTTATTTAAAATATCTTTCATTCTTTTCATTATTAAAATCTCATCTTCATTAATGTTTTCATTAAAAAATTCCTTTGAATTCTCCAATGCTATCTGTTTATCAACAATATCGTCTAATATGCTTTCTTTATAAAGATGATTACTAATGTTATTCTCTACTTCTTCTTTTGTTTTATTTATAGCTTTATTTAATAACTTTAGCCAAACATCTTCATTATAGGAATCTTTAAATTTATCTATAAATCCATTACTTCTTTTTCCTAAATGTATTGTATAACGATTTAAAGAATTGGAATTCTTTTCTAAATCTTTTATTAAATCTATAACTTTGTTTTTTTCAACACTTCCTTCAATATCAAAAGTATCAAAAATAATTGGATTTTTTATAATATTTTTATAGTTCTGAATATGATAATATGGAATTTCAAAATCGTATATATCTTTGTAATTAAAATCTATTTTAAATCCAATTAAAAATCCAATCCATTCAAAATCAGAATAAATTTTAGTTGCTGCAGTTCTTCCTTTATAGTGATTTTTAGCATTATTAAAAATTGTATCAAATATAGGTTCCCCTGGACTAAAAAAAACTAAATTTTCTTGTTTAATTGCTAAATCCCTATCAAATGTACCTATTATTTTATCATTAGTGGACTGATGAGATCTTATAGCCGAAGTATCTGGTATGTTCATTTGTACTTTTTGCATACTACCTAGATTCCTAGTAAAACTATGCCTATCATAAACATGAATTTTATTATTATTTGTTGTATATGATGGACTAAATCCTGCTGCATTTCCCCATCTTAACATTGAACGTGATAGATTATATTCTTTACTATCCTTAAATTTTTTAAATAACTCATCATACTCATTTTCGGTTTTCCTATCTAGATTTTTAGCAAGATCATAATACTCTTCCTCTAAAATAAATTCCTTCATTTTTTTTACATACTCTTCTATATTTTTATAATTATTCTGTAAGGCATATTTTGTTTCAGTATACAAGGATTCGTTAATTAAATTATCTATATCTTTACTCGCAATTTCTAAACCTGAAATTGATTCTTCATAAATTTTAAATATATCTGACCATATTTTAATTATATTCTCTTCTAATGTTTCTGTTTCGAAAAAAACAATTGACTCAATTTCTCTATTTTTATTTCTACCAATTCTATCTAGCCTTCCAATTTTCTGTTCTATTGAAGAAGGAGACCAATCCAAGTCAAAGTGTAATATTTTATCAGAATTTTGCAGATTTTTCCCTTCACATGCTGAAGAATCTGCAATTAATATTTTGCATTTATTATCTGATTGGAATTTTTCAATTGATGAATTTTTAAATTTCAGGTCCATATCTTTAGAATAAAAAACACAATTTGATTTCCAGTTACATTTATTAATTGCTTCCTTTACTTTCTTTAAGGTTTCTAAGTGATTTATAACAACAAATATTTTTTCACTTATTTCGGTATTTGAAGGATCTGCTTGATCTAAATAATCAATTAGATAGCAAATTTTATTGTTTATTTTATCTGGATCTTTAAATATTTCATCTATATTACTAATTTGATTATTTACCTGATTTTCCCATAAATTTATGTAGTTAATAAATAATTCATCTTTAATATTGTTTATATATTTTTCCTTTAAATAATTCCAATTTTCTTTAAGTGAATGTGGTGAACTAGTTTTAGATGATATTAATTTTTTCATTATTTCTAATTTAATCTCATGATCTATAGTTTCATTTTTCTTTATTTTTTCTATTATTCTAAACATTTCATCTTCTACAAGTCTACCGTAAACAATCTCATCCGTATAATATTCTACATGAAAAGGGGTATAAATTCTTTCTGCATAAGAAGTTTTAAGTTCTTTCTTTCTATGTCTTATTATTCTTCTTTCTATTTGATAATAATTAGATATATAGCTTAATATTTTTTTGTAGTGAAATAAAACTGATTCTTTATCTTCTAACTCAAGCGCTTTTTCATAAATATTATTACAAATATTATCATTCAAAATTCTTATAAGGTCTTCCATTTCTATATCAATATTTTCTTGCAAGAATTCGTCTTCTAAGTATTCACCCAAATCTATCATTATTCTATACACACTTTTCCTTATTTTATCTTGTTTAGTTAATAAATCCATAAATTTTTTATCATTCATGCTGCTAAATCTTTCAGGATCTAACAAGTTTAATAGTAACTTATATTGCTCTGTTTTTTTCTGAATAGGTGTTGCGCTTAATAATAATATATTCTTTGTTATAATTGAGATTTCTTCTATTTTTTTATATATGTTTTCATCTTTTAAATAATTATGAACTTCATCAATTATTACAAAATCATAGAAGTTGGTTTTAATATTATCAAATTTTTCTTTAAATTCACTAAGAGAAACTACACTAATATTTTTATTTTTAGGTAATTTTTTTAAATCTATCCAAAATTTATTAAATAATTCACCTATCCACTGATTCTTTAAATGATCTGGAATTATTATTAATACATTAATTTTTTTAGTTCGTTTCATTTTAGATTTTAAAATAGATATAGCTTGTATAGTTTTACCTAACCCTACTTCGTCAGCAAGAATAAGTCTGATTCTTTCCATAGAAAGTGCTTTAAAAATAGTATCCATTTGATGTTTCAATAAATATATTCTAGATCCATATATGTCTTTAAATCCATTTTTTGAGTGAATTAACTGATTATTAATAATATTTGGTGAGAATCTATTTATATAGAAAAAAGGATTATGGAACTCATAATATTTCATTTGTATTTTCGGATCAATAAAAAGATTATTAAACTCAATAAATAAGTCTTTTTCCGAAACCTTATTATATTCTATTCCATCAGTTACTATATATTCATTAAAATCTTTTAAATTTTCTATAATATATAGAACTTCATATTTACTCTTAATATATCTTATATTTGTATTTAAATTTGCTTTTGCTCTTGTAATTTCAGTTTCTTTTAAATTATTTATTCTATCTATATCATAAATAGATAATAGATTATTCCTATCATTCAAAAAAATTGTAACGTTATCATTTTCTATGCTAACAATTTGACCAATAACAAAATCTCTATGATCCAATTGAAAATCAATTGGAACTCTTACATACATTCCTGCTTTTAGCAAATTAATCCCCCTTATTTAGAAAATAGATTATTATACATATATATTGTAATACACAAATGGACATTAATGCAAGTCATAATTCATCTTTATTATGTAATCACTAAATTAAGGTTTTCTATTTAAATTATTGTATTATTACTCTGCTAATTATTTGACTCTTTATTTATCCAAAAAATCAAAGAAATACAACTGCAGTTGTATTTCTTTGATTTAAATATTTTTTATTAATTTATTATCTACAGTCCTTCTTGTTTTTTTGAGATTCTATCATGTTTTTCTTTTTATTTTATTGTTTTTTTCCTTCAATTTCATTATCTTTATAAAAGAATTTCCAATAAGTTTCTTCATCTTTACCTGGTTCAAATTCTCCA
>Ga0102926_1000823_pt1 | contig 18464 bp, 36 predicted proteins | sample SalPonR1_A_D2_MG_FD_78173 | JGI IMG/M metagenome (GOLD analysis project Ga0102926, IMG submission 78173) | Salt pond soil microbial communities from South San Francisco under conditions of wetland restoration - Salt Pond MetaG R1_A_D2_MG | ecosystem: Environmental > Aquatic > Marine > Intertidal...
AGCACGTCTTTTTAGTATGTCTACACCTGCTCCATTATTTACAGACTTTACAAGGTCTTGATACAGATAACATAGTTCATTTAATTCTTCTCTTAATTCTTCTCTATTCATTCTTTATCCTTGTCAAATTTATACTTCCAATATCGTCCATTTACCATTAGACCACCCCCAAAAATTGACCGCCATTCTCTACCAACGTGTGACAGGTATACGTGGTGTTCTAACCCCTCGTCATCTATCAGTAAGACTTCCTTACCTCTGTCAGGATACTCGTCTGATACAAGGTTCCATCCCTTCTTTACCTTTATTACATTCTCCAACATTTCAATTTGGTCTTCAATCTTCTCTTCGGGCCAATCCATATATTGCTGTCCACAAACACACGGAGTCTCTTCACAATGTTTACAGTCACTCGGAGTCATCTTCTTTGTTTAATTTAATTGCTCTTAAAATAGCATCATCATCAATGTCATCTACAAAGTATTCTTTTCGTGCAAATACTGAATAATCATAATCGTCAAATTCCTTTTCTAATTCAAGAGTTATGTTTACTTCAGGAACACCCTCATCTGCTTGGCCACCTGATTCTGTAAACTTCATATTATCATCAAAGTATATATGTCTAATAATAGGATTCCACATACGTTTCTTCAGTATTATCTTACCTGAATAATTAGTTCTTAAAAAGTCTCGTATTTCAGGTATAAAGTTATCAAAGGCTTCCTTTCCTATTAATAATACGTCAGGTTGTCCGCCCATCAGAGTTTTCATATGAGTCCTTGACTCTAACTTCCGTAATTCTATTCCTAATAATTCCGCTTTACGTTGTGGGTCTTTCAACCACTCTTCTTCAGTCTGTAACCCAAGTTCATCATCGTTAGCGATTCCTCGCTTCATTTCATTATTGTCTTCCATATTAATCCCACCAGTGTCTTATGTTATGTTCTACTAACTTCCAAAGAAGTTCGTGAGCACGTTGTTGCTTTTCTCTTGATTCATTAAATAATTTTGTATTCATTTCATCTACTTCATCAACGTTATCCCAACGTTTGTATTCAAATTCCAATTGAACCAAATCTTCATCATCCACTGTCCAATCTTCAGGAAGTTCTTCTTTCACATCGTGACCTACAGGAACCCAATGCCATTCATTATAATTTTCACCATATAATTCTTTCATCTTATCTTGATACTCACAAGCGTAATCTTCATCATACACTTTCTCCATCAGTTCTACCACCGTTCGAATTCTTCTTGCTCTACTCGAAGCACCCACTGTCCAACTTCTGTCAGAGTCCAAGTAATCAGCGGTTCGTGATAATTGATGTTGAAATAACTCTACTGCGTACCGATAATCAAAGTCATATCCGTTCCACAGTATAGGTAAAAAGTCCCACACTCTCTTTATCTTCCGCCACGTTCGTTTGAACGGCCAGATTATATCTCGTATCTTTTCTTTTATTTTACTCACAAATTAAGTGTCTTAGTATCCGTTTCTTCTCCACCGTTCCACACAATATTTTATGTGGACAATTATCTAATACGTGGTCTAAGTCAATAGTAGTTGCGTAATAACTATTTGACCCCGAAGACTTCCAATCATCTTCTGTCAGGTATGTATAAATGAAGAACCAATCTAAATTCTCTCCACTGTCATCATACGATACCAATACATATTCTGATTCTCTCTTCGAAAACTCTCCACCTCGCCAAACTCGTGTAGTTTTAGCTGTTTTGATTTCCAAGTTTTCACCATTCACCACCAAGTCCGCCATATCATCGGACAATGGTGCTTCAATATTGTCCCCCACCGATTCAAATGATGCTTCCAATATATTAGATATCAACTCTGACTTCAACTTCGTAGATAACTTATCATAGTCTACAGAAGTCTTCAGGTTTCTCCACCTTATATTCGCTTCTTCTACCACTTTAGGTAACAGATACTCAACATAGTCTAAATTAATCATTAGACTCTTCGTCAATCTTTTTCATTTCCGTTGGAATCCATCCCCTCAGTACTTGAATAACTTCTTGTTCAGCGTCAATGGAATGATACCTCATTAAGTCTCGTACCAATGATGGATTATACATTACCTGTAGTTCTTGTCCTTTATATGAAAACTTATGTTCATCAAAGTCATATGTCAGTCCATCATACATAGATAGTATTTTATCTGCTACACTCTTTTCAATACTTCTCGTATTTGGAACTTCGGGATGTGCATCCTGTAGTCTGTGAAGTTCTTTTGTTGTTATGTATCTACTGTCTTCACTGTAACCACCTTCAGTTGCTTGTTCGTGAACCAATAGGTAATGGTCAGGTCTACCTGATTCCAATACAATAAATGATTCTGTGTCTTTGTGTATTTCGTAAACTATACTTTCTTTAATCATATACTACTTAATACTTTATTTACTCGTTTCCTGTTACTTTGTTCTGTTTTATTAGAGAGATAAGATTTCATATCTTTGATTCTCTTACGTAGTCCGCGTATTCTCTTATCAAAGATATTGAAACGTTTACTGTACGATACCTCAACTTTCGAATACTTTCCTGCTGACTCTATGTAAACTCCCCATTGGTCATCTACATAAAAGTGCATAAACCCATCAGACAACTCATAATCGTGTGAATACCAAGTCTCAAAACTACCACCGTAACCTGATACCACTTCGTAATACCAATTATCAGGGTCTCCAAGTGACTGATACATCTTTTGTATAAGCTCGTCTTCTAACATTTACACTACTCCAACTATGAATAATATAATTACTAATGGAAATGATAGTACAGTCATTAATGCTGTACATATCATAAAAAATAGTCCTACGTTCTTTCCTATATTCTTTAAATCATCTATTATTTCTTTCATCATACTCCAAATCCTGCTTTAGCTCTTCCGCTTTCTACTTTAGGTGCTCGTTTCATTCCATCCAATCGTTCCATTGTTTCCTCGAATGTGTTATCCATTGTGATAACTGATATAACTAATTCTCTTAAGTGTGACAGTGACATACCGTGTGTTCGGTCTACCCATTCTGTCAGGTCGATAGACTCCAAGTCTTCATCGGTAAGTTTCTTTTCAAAATACGTTCTTCGAACTTCTTCATTTGGTAGTTCTACTTCATATCTTCTATCAAATCGTGAAGGTCGATTCGTAATTCTTTCTTCTAATTTCTCAGGATGGTTTGTTGTAGCGATATAAACTACATTATCAATCTGTTTAATACCATCCAATAGGTTTAGTATCATTGATGTAGCCCAACTTCCTTCAGACGCCAATCCATCCAAGTCTTCCATAATAACTATCAAAGGTCGTTCGGGTTCTACTTGACGTAAGTCACCGATAATACGATTATACCAATCCATCTGGTCCATATTCGTAATATTGATTACAATTCCGTCTTTCTCTTCAATGAGATGTTGAGTACACAATTGAATGATAGCTGATTTACCACATCCAGGTCTTCCATATAATAGGATACCTCTCTTGTGAATAAAGTTGTACTCTTTGTATTTATCTACTCTTTCCCAAAATTTCTCAATGTCTACGAGAATATCTTGAAGTTCTGTGGAAGGCAACGAAAATAGTTCATCTGTACTGACTGACTTTCGTTGAAGAAAAATACCTGTTTGTTGTGAGTGGTTCAATTCATAGTAACCACTGTCTAATCTGTTAGTAGTAGGAAAGGTGGGATAAAATTTACTACCGTCAGATATTCCCCATTGTGAATAGGTCTCTTTACTGCTTTCGTTCATAACTTCTTTTGATTGGTCGTGACTTTTTCTTATTTGATTCAATACGTCCTTTGCGTTAAAACTTACCGTTGGTGTCGGATTACTACGTCTTCGTCTTCTTCGTTTAGCCATATACTAAATGTTTGATTTCGTTCAATATACGAATAAATTCAATGAATGTCAAGTTGTTTATCGTAATATATAATCTACTACTCGCACCGTCTCTTTTTCATTATTTCGTTCAAAGCACAAAATAACTTCACCGTCAAAATCTAATTCCTTAACATCAAACTTCCAATTTTCATTTTCATTCTTTCTCTGATTCTCTAATGTTAATCCAAAGTCAGTGATTACATCAAACACTTCGGGTAGGTCTTCTATCAATTCGGGTGTTAAAATTACGTGTGCCATTATCTCTTCAGGTAATCTTCCCAATCTGTACCACTTGTATTCTCATTCGGAAAATAAAATACTGCTGTTCTGTCGTCCCATCGCAAGATTTTTATGAACCCCGTAGGAACCGTTGCACCCGTAGGTAGAACTTGTGGGCTACCGTCAAACAAAACCTCTATTGTCACACTTACTTCATAGAACATAGCAAGTGATTTCTCAAACGATTCCAATTGTGACCACACCCCCCTGTTTAAGGATTGGTGTTGTAGAGCAGAGTTTATGTATACAAAGGTCTTTTCTAATGTCTCTTTATCACAGTTAAACGAATTCGCAGGAGCTAAATGTCCTTTATCCCATACGTTTTTATAGTAGTCATCGTCATCCGATGTTTTGACTTCGGGCCATACCTCAAAATCCATTCCCGAACGAGACACATCACCAAAAGGACATTGTACTATATAATCTATCTTCAGTGGTTGTTCAAATTCCTCAGAGTATTCAACCGTGAATATCTCTGTCTCAATCAGGACTTGTCCATTAGCGGGTGTACATCCAAAGGTCAGTAATAAAATCAGAACCATCATCCATTGGATGTTCTTTCCGAACTTGGCGATTCGGTCTATCCAATCTTCACCTTGGAACTTCTTTTGTTGTTCCCTACAGTAGTCACAGGTTCCGGCAGAACAAAATTCGGGGCTTTCATCCAATTGGATTGGACATTCTTTTACACCGTCCATCTGCCATATCCATTCTTTTTTAATCATCTCTCTTCTCCACATTCAGGAGTTTCATCTTCTTGTGGACTTCTCCCATTACTCCGTTAAACCCGTCCATTATCTCTTTACTCACAGGTTCCCGTATCCCGTCCAAGTCCGCGGCTATTTGAGAAAGTCTTTTTATCTGCTTGACCATTGTCCCATCGGAGCCCCCAAAGACCTGTCTGTAGTTAATGTTTGTAGGCATATACTTCCGATTTTCGGGTGCCTCGTTTACAGCATTTGTTTCGTTTAATATCTTTACTAATTTGGTATCTTTCATACTATCTAAAAATTTTCCGTGACGACTCCCCCCGAACGAAATGACCGAATGGGTTAGCCCTCGTTATCTCGATTATCGTCAACTCGTTTATCAATTAACTTCATAGCCCATATAATATCTTTATCCGTTGGTTCACCCACAATTTTGTCATCGAGAATTCCCTCAATTTGGTCTCCCGTTCGGGGCTCGTTCTTAAGTCCCAACTCTTCAAATAAGGACTTTAACTCTTCGGGTGTTTCATCATATCCCATCTTAAAATATATTTATGATTACTTTCGCTATGGTATTTTGTGTAACAATTGGTACTATAACATCTCCTGTAACAGGATTAAATAAACATTGACCCTTCTCTAACTTCTCGTGTTGCTGAAGTGGAAGTTCAGCCAATATCTTCTTAGTTAATATTGGGTCTTTAAATACATCGTCTGTTTCAAACATACTATATATCTTCTACATTTTCTTCCTCTATGTAGTCCTGAATATCTACCACTCGTTGACATAGTTCGTAGGCTTCTTTCTCTATACATTTCTGCATTACTTTTTTTAGGCCTGAACGAATGTCTTGTCTGTATATCTTAAAGACTTGTAACATATAACCAAGTGGTGTCACAACTTTTACATTGATAACGTTTTGTTCATCCAATTCATCAAGAACGATTTCTTCACAAGCCTCTAACATCTCTTCCATAATTTCGAGTTGATGCTCTTCCACCCACTCTTCATATGTTTCGAAGTCTGCTTCTAATGTTTTTATTTCTCGTTCTTCAAATTCCATTGTATTAATAAATAGGGTCTACATCCACAGAACACTCAACGAAACTTTCAATTCCTGTCTCAATCGGATTAATATTTTTAATCTTCCACTTGATGCCTTGAAATTCTATTTCTCCACCTACTGTCAGAGACGGGCCACCTTCAAAGTCAAACATAATAACGTTTCCATTATCATCTTCAGACATATTCAAGAAAAGTGACTCTCCTTGTATCCGTAGTTTTTTAGGGTTAATCTTATGTATTATCCTTTCGGTTCCATATCTACTTTGAACTACTTCCATCTTTCAAATCATTTAGTTATTTTCAAATTCATTTAATTTATGTTCGTATAAGGTTTCAAGTTCTTTTGTTGATTCCTTACACCTATATATATTTGAAAAATTATTTATTAGATTACTTACACTATTATTTTTAAAGTGAACGTACTCAGAACTCATAATAACATCTATCACTTTATTCTTTACCACCGTCTTTGGGTGTTCTGTTATTTCGGAATCCTTAAATCCAAGTTTAGTTAAATTCATACTACCCACACCATAGTTAATGCAAATCCTGTTACCATACCAAGGATGAATTTGACAGTGATTATGGATACCACTTGGTTTTCAGTATACACTGGACTCCCTTGGTGCAACCATTGTTTCAGTTTACTCATTTTAAACCTCTTGTAGTTTTACGTCCTAATTGAATTGCTATCTCTGAAGGAGTTTGACCCATACCAAGTCTCTCTTTGTACCAATAGTATAAGTCTTCGACTGACCCGTCTCCACGTTGTTCTTGATGTGCTTCATCCCATAGGTCTTCACCAAATTCATCTTCAAGACCGTCACGAAGTCTTTGTAGAATCTTAGGTTCATCTTCCATAACCTCTTCTTCTAACTTCAGTCTTGCCACGTTTCTCATTCGTGCTGTTTGATGTGCGTGTTGATGTCTTGCGTGTGTATCAGTGGTTGGATATTCATCCCACGCTTCCTGATACGTTTCCTCGTATTCCTTCTCTACACGTCCTATCTCTTTAATGTAGTGTGATAGGTTAAAGTCACCGTTACGTATCCTTAGAAGTAAAGGACGGGACTGTGGTAGTCTCTTTTTACGTCTTCCTTTACTGTACCACTTGTAGGGATTATAGCCCATAGTTTTTGGGTTAGGTTGGTCTTTCAGTTTACGTATATAATATACATATTATTATTCTGAATGTCAACTTATTTGTCAGACTTCAGAATTCTTTGAAGTGTCTTTTTGTCAAGAATAGATTTCTCTTTTTTAGATTTCTGTGGAACTCTATAGTTCTTCAGTAATTTATCTTGCCAATCTCTCGTTCTCTTTCCCATAGTATTTGGATTTTGTTATTAAAAAATAGGAGAGCCCCCTTCACAGGACTCTCCAAGTTGTAATGATTGATTAACCCTATTCAGTTAACTTAGAACATTGGAATGTCATCATCGTCATCTTCATCTACGTCTGTGTAGAGTTCATCAGATGTCTCTTCATTCCTAACGTATTTCTGCATTAACTGCTTAACATAGGTTCTTTCGGAATCCGTTCCACCGTCTTGGTCAAAGAAAGGAAAGATTGAAATCTCAGCGGCTTCCATAAGTTCGAAACCGTCATACAAGAGACCTGCCATTTCAACACTTGCTCGTGTAGAAATCATCTCAGTTACCTTTCCTGCGTCAGACAGTGATTGTTGACGAGTATGATGTGCTACTTCTGCGAGTGCGTTCAAATCGTATTCATCAACATCAGGATACATATATTTGAGAAGTCCAAGTTCCTCTTCATCAGTCAGAACGTCCATCTCAATAGTAGTGAATCTGTCTTTAATCGCTCTATCCATTACACGAGTTGACGTGTATTCATTACCGATATTTGCCGTGGCTATGAATGTAACACCGTTTGCTACTTTCACAATTGGGGCTCCTTCGGCTTCATCCAATCGTAAGTATCTTTGACCTTGGTCAAGTACTGTCATTAGGATGTTCCACGCGTCAGGGTGTGCTCGTGACAGTTCATCCAATAGGATAACTGCGTTTGGAGTCTTAATTGCTTTCACGAATGCTGATTCACTGAAAAAGGTTCCGTCTTCTTTCGAGAAGTGAGTGTTACCAATCAGTGTTGCTCGTGGGTCTTGGGTTGCTCCAAGGTTGAAATAGAAGTCAGGACGTTGAAGACCATTAACAAGTGCCTTCGCTGCCATTGTCTTACCACATCCACTTGGGCCTGTCATCATAATATTTCTGGCTCTCACAGCGGAACGGATTAGATACTTCCACTTCAGTTCAGAAATAACCAACTCTTTTGGTTTGAGTTTGATTGAACCTTCGTGAATAAACTGTTTCACGTCTTCGTGTGACTGTTCTTCTTCGTGTTGGACTTCACCTGAAGATGCGTCCATTGGAACTATTAAATTATCGTATTTCTCCATATCTACTTGACGGTACGTCTCCTTACCATTACTGTTAATATACTTTTGAAGAGCGTTACCGTTCTCATAAGCTCTCTTTCTTGTTGCAGTTGGAATACCTTTTGTACCAACCTTTTCATCATTTGTGTTAAACAGGTTGAATCGGTTACCTGACTTTTCAATTTTGAAAACTTCAGTAGGAACGTATCCTGTTTTGTAGTCTTTAGTTGAATTCATAGTTGTTAAGTTTTATTTAAGGTTAATCATCAATACGTTTATAATATAAGAAACTAATTTGAGAATGTCAAATGAAATCTCAAACTTTTTTAAGTTCTCAGTGATTTGAAAACCATAGTCATTACGGTAATGTAAGTATCTAAATCAGGAGTTTCGAATTGAGTTACGTGAAGATAATCGTCATCAATTATAAACATTGCTAACGGAGTCATTCCATCAGTATCCCAATTTGGAGTTGCGTAAACAACTACATCAGAATTGGAATGGTTCCATTGTAAGGTTCCTGACATATTATCAAGATAGGGTTCCCATCCTTCGAGTTCACTAAGTTTCTCTATTACGAGTTCACTTGTCAGAGTAGTTTTCATAGTATTGGTTGTTTGGTTGTCATCAATCATTACATACGTAGTATACGAAGTAATAATGAGAAAGTCAAGTATTAAACTCAACTTTCTCACCTTTTTTTTTACTTCTCTAAGAACAGTTTGTTCATAGTTCTTGAAATCTGACCAACGTTTGTCACGTCAATCTTTTTTGCTGCCTTACCATACATCTCTCTAAAGGCTCTCGATGGTTCACTGTCATCGCTTCCATACATACCTTCAACGTAGTAGGAAAGAACTTTGATACCCATCTTTTGGATTTCTTTAACCATATTCCGTGTATGTTTGTGGGCTGGACTACCTGAATAACTGTAACCTTGGGTATTGAACCACGGTTCACCATCTGAAATATTCAGGAAGTAACTATCCCATTCATTAGAAACTGGCATAAATTCATCCATTATTGCTTCGAAACACAGACCTTCAGGAGTAGTACCATTGTACTGTAAGTAAGGAAACAAGAGTCTTACCTTGGAAAACTTGTCTTCTCTCGAATCGTATGCTTTCACAACATAAGGTTTAGAAGTTGAATCATTACTTGTTGCTCTGAATGAGACCTGAATATCTAAGTTCTCAATCATATCGACTGCTTTACACAGTGCTACAACGTTAGTCATAGTTTGAGTCCACTTGTTACCACCCATTGAAGATGATGCGTCAATCGAGACGTGGAGATTAGCGTTCTTGAATGAATCAGTCTCTCTATATTGGAAGACGTGCTCGTTTCCATATCCAAGAGAAGCTATCATTCGTTTGTCAATCCTACCTGTCTTTTGACGATTGTAAATCGTATTTCTCTCTTCACCACGAACTTGGAGTTTCTTACCAAGTTGAGTTCCGATTCTAATACCTTCATCAACTGCGTCTTCACATTGTGGAAGTAAGTCATCTGAATTCCAACTCTTTCTTGCAAGTGGAAACAGTGAAGATTCCATAAGTGAACGGGTCATTTTCTTAACAACCACACACTCAACACCACCTCTGTTTCTATTCCAAGTCCCGTCTTCAACATTGTCTCCAACGGTAATAAGTTCTGAACCACTCTCTTCAATATTTTGAAGAGCTGTTTGGTCTGCTTTTGAGACCATTGATTTCTGTGCTCTTTCACCATTCAAAAAGTCTTTCTGCTTCTCAATCTTATTTGGAAGAAGTTTCTTTTGACGTTCTGTCAATTCAACTTCAGGTTCATCAGAGTCTTCATCAGATTCCTGACCTGACTGTGAACCATTAGATGAATCAGGAGTACCGTCTCCATCAGAATCAGTTTCGGAAGATGAACCACCTTCACTTGATTCTTGATTTTCATTTCCATCCATATCCATCTCTGAATCATTAGAAGGAGAACCACCACCTGACATTGAATCGTCCATATCTTCACCTGACATCTGCTTAGATGAAGAACCTTGACCACCCTGACCTTCTTGACCGTCACCTTCTTGACTTTGGTCAGATTCATCTTCACTTGAACCCGTTGGTTCAGGAAGATTAGAAAGGATAATTTTGAACATTTCAAGTGCCACTTTAAATGCGTCAGCGGAACTTTTGAGTCTGTCAATATTTTTGAAATCAATCGTACTGTAGATATCTCGAAGACCATTAAGTGCGTCAAGACGAGTATTCTCATTAGTCAGATTGACAATCCTGAACATATAGGACTCAATTGATTCATCCGTGTATTCTTTTGTCTGAAGTGCTTTTGTGATAACACGGTCATTAAAGTACTTATCGTACATCGCTAAGTAGTACTCTCTATATCCTGGAGCCGTACTGTAAATGAAGTTGTCAATACGTCTGTCTTCAACGTAATTCCAAAGGTTCTTAATATTAACACGAGTCTCAGACTTTGGAAGTCCTTTGGACTCAGCGTCATTATAAACGTCATCAGGAATGAGAACGTCAAGTTTCTTTAGAATATCGAAATCGGAAAGTTTAATGTGAGAACCTTCGTGAAGTGCCAAACCAACACAGACATCGAAATCTTTTGGTTTGATAATATTGGCTCCAATCACAACCTTTTCACCATCAGTATAAGAGTCACCTTGACCACGGAACGTGACAGGAATATTCTCATTCGTAACAATACTTACGAAGTTTGAGATGGCTCGTTTGGAACTGGCCAATTTATAAAGGTCATATGACTTTCTTTCTTGGTCAGACAGGGAATTGGAGATGATATCATCATCTGCCCAATCTCCAAGCCAAAAAGAAGAGTTTCCGTATTTACTCATATCGTTTATTATTTAGGGTTAATCTCAATTACGTTTGTAATATACAAAACAATTTTGAGAATGTCAAATAATTTTTTTACCCAAGAGGAAAGAAGTTTCCCACATTGGACTTAAATATAAGTATAAAATCGGAAGGTGTCAAGTAATATTTTTAATAGTCATCAAAGTCTATAGGAAAGTCTGAATCTAAGTCTCTCAATAATAATAGTAATTCAGTTTGGGCATCTTCGATAAAGTCCCAATCTTCGTAAGTCATACCTTCTTCGAGTAGCGTATTAATTTCTTTAATTTTTTCGTTGATGTGCATAAATATTTTTTAGGTTTGTTCCCTTAAATATAAATAATTTAGAAAAAACGAAAAAAATCTTAACTTATTTAGGTTAGCCAAGTAATAAGTCTCTATCGTCTTCTTTTGAAGATGAAGAACTTGTAGGAGGGTCTATTTCATCAAAATCCATATCTAAATCTCTGATATTTGTTTTAATGTCTCCAGTTTTTATTGAGGCACTATCTATTTTAATACCAAGTGAACTTACGATTGATTTTCGGATATCTTCTAATCTATCCATATGCTTTTTCAATCTCTTATCGTCTTCTTCGATGTGCTTCTTGACTCGTTTTTCAAGACTACAAAGACGCTTTTCACACGTTGAGGCACTTACACGGGAACTCACTTCAAGTTTGTTAGACTTGATTAGTAATTTAATAATTATAAGAACAGACACTATTGCGTATCCACTCAAAATGTATAATATGACAGATTCGATAGCCATTTACCCCGAAATGTGTATTAATATAACTCAGAAATATATTTACTCTCTTATATTTATAAATATATAAACTTTAAATTAAACGTACAAATAATATTTTTACCTACGTATTTTAACGTTCCCCGTAAAGTGAGTATTTTTTCTCAGGTTCGGGTTCGATTACTTTCTCTTCTGTTTCCACTATATAGACGTATCCTTCACGAGCATCCATATAAAACTGTGTCTTACCAATGTCCTGATAAATGTATTCTAACACATCTGTCAATGAATCAAGTACAGTATCGGAATTAGAAAGTGGTGACCAACGGTCTCCTGGAGGAACCCGTTGTGCCACTCTTACTTTCTTCTCTTCTTTTACAACTTTTGGTTCGTCAGCCATTAGTCAAGTTCGATTACTCTCTCGATTCGACTTTCTTTTACTTGAACTACTTTATAGTCAAGTTGAACTCCTGAATCATCGAAGTCTTGTACTACACGTGCTTCTGCTTCTGTCACAGACTGTGCGTCTACAAGGTAGACTTCTTTGTTCTTTTTATCCTTACCTGAATTAGTTTGTCCAACTACAATTTCTACGGTTGCTTCGAAATACTTGTTTTCCATCAATTTATGTCTAAGTTTAGTTTAATTTTTATATGTGAATTATAAGGTACGAATAAATTTAACCAATGTCAAATCTTTTATTACCACTCATAATCTTTTTTCGGCCCCGTAAGATTTCCATTGATTAGAAAACTACAGTTGAAGCACAACATTCGTAGGTTGTCATATTCGTGATTAGTCTTGTCTCCATCCAAGTGGTCTAATACTAATGGTACTCGGAAGTCTGTGATTCGTCTCTCGTCAAATCCACAGTTGTTACATTTCTCTTCCATATACCCTTGTTCGATTAGTCTTCTCTTTAGTTTCCAATTAGGATACTTTGGATGTTCACCTGCTATAATGTCATCTAACTTATACTTTTTTTGCTGTGATACAAATCCTTTTGAGATACCAATTCCCTTTGGATTTTTCAGGTCTTCAAATATACCATACTGTTTAGCGTACTTTTTGTAAGTATTGTATGATACTCCAAGGACTCTGGCTGCTTCAGATGCGGAACGCGCTTTTGCTTGTGCATTTTTAATTTCAGATTCCATTAAAGGTTTTGCACCAAGTCCACGTTTCATTCTCCGTTTCTTCGGAGCTTGTGATAAATCTTGTGTAGGGTCAAAGTTTGGGAATACACTTCCACTATCTTCGTTGTTTTGTTCAGAACTCATTTTGATATACTATTTATTATTTATCTATAAATATAGACTAAATCTTATTTTCCGAAATTAATTTGTTAATAAGTTCATTGTAGCAATCTTCGATACCTTTACCATCTCCTTCAATGTGTGTGAAGTGTTCTAATGGTTCTTCGTATTCATCTACATCGTAATCTCGCTTGATAGGTCTTGATGAATCTATATAGATTTCTTCAATCTTTGAGTCCAATTCCCTCTTAAACATTTCTCTGTCTTCTCGGTACGGACTGATTGTAGATACTACTACGTCACATTCACTCTTTACAAGATATTCGGATATTGTTTGAATCTGAAATGTGATATCTCCTTGATGTGATAGGTCAGGAAAGTCTTTTTCGTCAAGATGAAATACTGACTTTCTCCAATTTCGTCTTTCTGTTTTTAGAAGAGTATGTAACTTCTTTGCTAATTCAGTCTTCCCTTGATTAGGAAGACCTGTAAACCAATATATTTTTGACATATAACGCTGTACTTTATTGTTTATATATAAGTACTACAAAATATTATTTTTCGTTTCGTCTACGTCTTCGTTCCTCTCGAACTGCTACTTTATGTGCTTCTCGTCTTTTGGCACTTGGTTTTGTGTATTCTTGGTTCTCTCTGTACTCATATAGAATACCTGAACGTGATACCTTTTTCTTAAATATTGAAATCGCTTTGTTAAGGTTTCCGTTTCGTACTTCTACCCCAACTCTTGTTTTATTTGCCATTTATTGTAATCGTTTTAGTTTATATATTGTAGTGTAAATTAAAGCCTGTATATCTTCTACTTGTGACTTTAAAAATCCTTCGTTAATTACTTCACTGTATTGTTCTACTCTCTTTGCAAGGTCTTGAAAATAGTCAAGAACAGTTACCAATCTTGCGTCATTAGTAATATTATATTCTTCATTATAAATCATTAGAAAAGTACTCTTACCTTGATAAGACTCTACGAGTCCATCTACCATTCCCACTATTTCAGAATAATATTCTTCGAGTGCTACGTGAGCAGAGTATGTACCTTCTTCACCGTTAACCCTTAAGTGAAATATATGTGCCTGCAATCTACTTTCTAATAATGCTGATACTAACTTTTCCATTTATCGTATTTTTTTATTTCTGTTTTTCCAAAATTTTTCTGCGTCTGAAGTCTTTGATGGAGCAGGTTTAAACTTTTTCTTGAAGTACCGTTCCGCCATATTATACATATTTGTTGCTATTCTTTTTCGTCTGTGGTCAGGATGTACTGAAACTAATGCTTCCATATACTCGTCAGATTCTCCGTTCCATTTAGCAATTCCGTTTTCAGCAACAAATTGCCCATCGTCTGAAAATACGTATATTTGTCCTAAGAATATGTCATCAAAGTCTGTACCATAATCTGTTAGATAGTATGTGTACCCGTCTTTTGACATCTTCTTCAATACTTTAGATGACTTTAATTCCTTTTCTTTATACTTGGTAACACTCTCGTCATCTACTGCCTTCCAATTGACTTCCGATAATATTTTAGTTAATGATATCATACTACAGGCTTTCCAAATATCGTTTCTCTAATTTCCTTACCATCAGGCAGTTCTCGTTTATATCTTCCCTTGTCACCTGTCATTTCCAAGTTCGAATTCGGAAACACTTTACGGGCGGTTTCTTCATCATCTACATAAGGAACTCCCATCTTATATAATACGTGTTCTAATGCGTCAGATGCTTCTACCCAATTACCTTTCATTTTAAGTAACCCATTGAGTCTGCTTAATACCTTGTCAATTGCATCTCTTGAACCATCGTGACCGATACCTTGTATCTTCTTACCTCTCCAAGGTTCTCCGCCTCTTGGTTTCCTGTAGAATATAGTTGCGTCAATGTCAGGGTTATCGTCAATATCAATTGAGTGCCAATCTGAACTTTTCAAATCTCTCTTTGAACGAATGAATGAACCTTCAGGTGCCTTCTGATACGCTTTCTGTACAATAGATATAAGGTCATCAGCATAGTCCATAGGTTCTACATCTACCCATTTTCTCTTTGGGATTTCTGCTAATATGTCCTTCAGTCTTATCATATATTTTCTTCAGCGTACTTATACATCTGTATGGCTCTCTTCATAGGTAAGTCAATCTTAAGATATGGCATTTTCTCAGTACCAAACTTAATTAGAATTGCTTTACATCTATGATGTCCGTCTACTATATAATTATCATTACTAACAATTATTGGTTTCATAGTTCTGACATCATTTGGACTTTCAGTATCGTCCATAATCTTACTCACCTTTTCATCTGATATCTCTTTCTGTGTACTTTCAAATGTATCAGGTGTACCCGAACCTCTTTTAACTGTAATGCCTGAATTCTGTAAGAATCTAATTGCTTCATCCAAATCATCTTTATGAACTTGTGGCATATCATCTCTGTTAAAGAAGTTCTCTTTGAACAGCGTGTATAACGTCTTTACTTCTTTCAAATAGTTTCCTCTCTCGTAGTTTTTTTCGAGCTTTTCAATTATTCTTCCAAGCTTTTCTTTTTTCTGTTCATTCTTTAACTTGGACTGCTTCTTCTGTAATCTTTCGATTATTTTCTTAGTTAGCATTTTGTTCTCTTTAAGATTATCAAACGAATTGTCCTCATTATAATACGGATGTTCGTTGTCCTCTGCAAACGCAGTATGAAACGGATTATCGTATACTTTCATTTGTTGGAACTGCTTCTTCCAATTATTTTCTTCAAAAACTTCGTTTAATAGTTTCTTTAACATACCTTACCTCAAATAACTTAGTGCTTTCTTATACTTCTCGGTTCTGTTTAAGTCATCTTGGTTAGGATTTGAGAGTCTTCCCAAATTTGAATTATCAGTAATGTCAGCAATCTTTACTTCTCTTGCAATTCGATTACCTTTGACTCTTCGTAGGTAGGATTCGTAGTCTTCATTGGGTCTCTTTGTGATAGCTTTAACTGCATCAGCAACTTCTTTACCGAATAGACCCTTTACTTGTGAAATAGATAAGTTAGTATCTTCAACTGTATCGTGTAGTAATGCCACAACACCCAATGATTCGGGAGTAGCAGTATGACCACCTACAGAACTGAATACCCTTTCTATATGTCTAAAGTAAGGCTTACCCGCTCTGTCCGTCTGACCACTATGTAGTTTTTTGGATAGTTTATACGCTTTATCTATATCAGTCATTTACTTTTGAAATGTAATACCAACTGTCTTCTACAATTTGGTATGTCCAATCTCCATCTAATTCTCTAATTAATTTCTCTATAACATTTGTATAGAACTTCCCCTTTCTCTCTGTTTCAGCAGAGAAGAAAAAGAATTCCGTGTGAGTTCTCTTAATCAAATACTTCACACCTTCTAAAATTTCTCTAATTACTTTGATAGGACTCAGACCTTCAGGAATTCTCATATCACTGAACTCATACGTTGTGTATGTGTCACCTATATCACTTCCATCCCAATCATTCCAAATCGGGTGGGTGTTAGTCACGTGCTCAGTTACGTAGGAAAATTGTATTTCTTTGTCCTCAGTGAACGTAATTTCCCAAACGTGATTATCTATATTTACCTTCGTTGTCATCATACGTCCTTAGTATACGTATTATTTTTGTAAATGTCAAGTCTTAATCAAAAATAGTATCGTACTCAAATATCTCACCGTCAATCTCAATTGACTCAGTAGTATTACCTATTCTGAATAATTTCTTTGAAAGGTTTCGGTCAAAGTTGTCAATCTTACCTTTCTTACTTCTCCATTTAGTATAAATATCGTGTGCTGCTTCTTTGTATTTCCACAACTTATCAGGCATTACCTGTAGTTCAACATCAAGACCGTCAATGTTTAGGTCAAAGTGGTGTGAACCATAGTATCCATATTCAGGGTCAGACCCTTTACTTTTAAATTCGTAGTCTGTAATGTATCGTTTGTTCTTTCTCTTAAGGTCACTGATAAAGTCATCCATTGCTTCACCGTCACGAAATAGAACTGCTCCACGAACCATATCACCAAGCTCTCCTAAGTCTCTGTCTCGTGTAATAATCTTGTCAATAATTGATTCCATAGACTTTATCTGATACAAGAATTTGTATGCGTTTGGAGACACGCCCTTTTTAGGAAGATTCTTATCTACTATATTGTAGAACTTATCTCTAACATCTTTTAGAAGTTCAGTGTTCTGCTTAACGATGTCTTTAAGAATCTCTATATTCTCTTCAGTACTTCTTTTATCTTTTAATGCGATAAATTTTCTTACAGCCTTGTCTATAAGAAGAGCATCATTCTTTTCATTAAGTTCTTGTTGTTCTTTTAATAGGTCTGTTAGTCTAATCATATCTTATATTTTTTTCTTTAGCCAGTCCATATCAATTACAAATGAATATCCCGCACCTCTGTAAAAGTTATCCTTTTCAAATTTAATTTTTGTCTTATCAAACAATCTATTAGATATCAAAGAGTATATATCCTCTTCTGATAAGTCTAAATCATTAAGTACATCAACTCCATTTGAACGTGGAATCAAAATTAACTTTCCATCGTTTAATGATATTACAAACTCCGCAGTTCCACTACGAAATTTCATTTTAGTTCTTGCTTCGTTGATAGGACTACTTTTCTTTTCTGTCTGTACTCCTAAAATCGTTGTTAGTTTAATCATCTTAGTTTACGTATGCGTTTAATTCGTACTTTCCATTTTGCATTCCATATACTTGAAAGTGAAGTGCTTTATTTGCCTTCTTACCTCTCTTTTCAAGTCCTACAGTAAAACGATGGGTCTCACCTACACTCGGACGAGAACGGGAGTATCTACCACCTGTGGCTACCTGTGAGAACCAATCATCTTCATCTATTGTATATCCCTGCTTCTCTGCCATTTTTGCCGCCTCAGTTGCCGCACCTGAAAATGAGTGGAAGTAGGTTTTATGATTTCCTTCTTTAATTACAAACGAACCCTCTTCAATACTCTCAGCCATTTTATAGAAACTCAACATTTGATTATTTTTTCCATCTAATTTGAATCCCATATCTTTGGCGATTTTCATTATCTTCTTTTCCTTTTTTGGGTCATTAGACCAAGGAATAGTAGCAGGCATATTACCACTTGAACTACCATATCCACTTAGTCCTGTTTCTTTCTTAACCTTGTCAAGAAAATTTTGAACTACGTTACGGTCTGATTTACCTTCATTTATATTTTCGTTTATTAAGTCTTTTAGTTTAATCATA
>Ga0102926_1000827_pt1 | contig 18430 bp, 16 predicted proteins | sample SalPonR1_A_D2_MG_FD_78173 | JGI IMG/M metagenome (GOLD analysis project Ga0102926, IMG submission 78173) | Salt pond soil microbial communities from South San Francisco under conditions of wetland restoration - Salt Pond MetaG R1_A_D2_MG | ecosystem: Environmental > Aquatic > Marine > Intertidal...
CGGTGGTTCGCGCGGGGCGCGAGCCCCACGCGGTCCAGAAGTTCGCCAGCCCGCTCCCTTGCCGCACCCGGTCCGACGCCCTCGGCGAGCTGCGGAAGCACGATGTTCTCGGCCGCCGTGAACTCGGGCAGCAGATGGTGGAACTGGTAGACGAACCCGACGATCCGGCGCCGCACCTCGGTCCTTCGCCGGTCCGACTGGTCTGTCATGTCGGCGCCGCCGATCACCACCTTGCCCGCGTCGGCGGTATCCAGAAGTCCCGCAATGTGCAGCAGCGTCGATTTTCCGGCCCCCGACGGCGCGACAAGCGCCACGGTCTCGCCGGGCCGGATCTCGATCGACGCGTCCCTCAGCACCTCGACGGCATTCGGGCGCCCCCGGTTGTAGGTCTTCGATACCGCCTCGAGCCTCAGCGCGGCCTCACTCATAGCGCAGCGCCTCGACGGGGTTCATCCGCGCCGCGCGGCGGGCGGGCAGTAGCGTGATGAGAAACGACAGCGCGAGCGACAGCGCGACGGCCGAGAGGACGTCGCCAAGCTCCAGCTTCGCGGGCAGCCGGTAGATCCCCCGGATCGACGGATCCCAGACCCCGCCGCCCGCCGCGCCGTTCACGAAGGCGAGGATCTGGTCGAAATAGATCGCGAAGAGGCATCCCAGCACCACGCCCAGCGCCGTGCCGATCAGCCCCACGAGCGCCCCGCACAGAAAGAATACACGAAGCACCGACCCCTCGGTGAGCCCCATGGTGCGCAATATTCCGATGTCGCGGCCCTTGTTCTTCACGAGCATGACGAGCCCGGAGATGATGTTCATCGAGGCGATGAGGACGAGCACGGACATCAGCACGAACATGACCGTGTCCTCGACCTCGAGCGCCCTGAGGAACGCGCCCGCGGAATCGCGCCAGGTCCAGATCAGGGTCCGCGGCCCGCCTGTCTCGAGAAGCGCGGGCGTGATCCGCTCGACCTCGTCGGGCTCCTCGACCATGATCTCGATCTCGTCGGCGACACCTTCACGGTCGAAGTAGCGCTGCGCCTCGGCGAAGGGCATGTAGACGCGCGTCCGGTCGATGTCGTAGCGGCCGGCAGTGAAGATGTAGGTGACCTCGTATTCGGAGACGCGGGGCGAGGTGCCGAACGGCGTCCGGACCCCGCTGGGCGAGATCAGCCGCACGGTATCTCCGACGCCGACGTTCAGCATCCGCGCCACGCCCGAGCCCACGGCGACCCCGTCCCCGAACCGCTCGATCTCGCCCTGCGACGCCTGAGGGTCGACGATCCGGGGGATCGTCATGAGGTCGGACGCGCGGATGCCGAAGACCTCGACACCGGCGTTGTTTCCGTTCGCCGTCGCCATCACCTGCCCCTTGACGAGCGGCGCGGCGCGCGTCACGCCGGGGATCTCCGCGATCGCCTCCGACAGGGCGTCGAAATCCCCGATCACCCGCGTCGTGGCGCCGGTTTCGGTCTGGTAAGGGGTCGAGTAGACGGTGACGTGGGCGTTCGCGCCGAGGATCGTGTCGACGAACTCCGCCCGGAAGCCGGCCCGGACCGCAAGCGTGATGATCAGCGCGGCCACGGCGAGCATGATGCCGACGAGGCTGATCCACGTCATCACGCTCACGCCGCCCTCCGACCGCCGCGCGCGCAGGTAGCGCCAGGCGATCATCCATTCGAAGCGGGAAAACGGGGCCGGTGTGCTCAAGGGTCTGCTGCCTCTTTCTTGCGACGAAGCCTTACCCCGTCCGCCAACGCCCGACAACGGCGGACGGCATCACGAGCCGGGGAGGCCGAACGCGGCTCAGAGCCCCGCGTAGATCCCGGCCACCTTCGCGACCGCGGCCTCCGGGCTCATCTCCTCGCTCTCGCCGGTCCGGCGAGAGGTCAGTTCAACGACCCCGTTGGCAAGGCCGCGCGGGCCGACGGTGATCCGCCACGGCAGCCCGATCAGGTCCTGCGTCGCGAACTTGGCCCCGGCCCGATCGTCGGTGTCGTCGTAGAGCGGCTCGAGCCCCTTTCCAGTCAGCGCGCGGTAGATCCCTTCGCAGGCCGCGTCCGCCGCCGCGTCGCCCGTCTTGAGGTTGACGATCCCGCAATGGAACGGTGTCACGCCTTCCGGCCAGATGATCCCGCGGTCGTCGTGGTTCGCCTCGATCAGCGCACCGACGAGACGGCTCACGCCGATGCCATGGCTCCCCATGTGGACCGGCACCCGGTCGCCCTCGGGCGTGTTCACCATGGCGCCCATGGCCTCGGAATACTTCGTGCCGAAGTAGAAGATCTGCCCGACCTCGATGCCGCGCGCGGTGCGGCGTCGTTCCTCGGGAACCCTGTTGAAGACGGCATCGTCGTGCGTCTCGTCCGTGCGGGCATAGCGCGAGGTGAATTCGTCCATCACCGACTGGCACGCCTCGACGCTGTCGTAGTCGATCTCGCGGTCGCCAAAGCGCAGATCCGTGATCTCGCTATCGTAGAAGACCTCCGACTCGCCCGTCCCGGCCAGCACCAGGAATTCGTGCGTGTTGTCGCCGCCGATCGGACCCGAGTCCGCGCGCATCGGGATCGCCTGAAGACCCATCCGCTCGTAGGTGCGCAGATAACTCACGAGATGGCGGTTGTAGGCGTGAAGGGCGTCCTCCTTCGTCAGGTCGAAGTTGTAGCCGTCCTTCATCAGGAATTCGCGGCCGCGCATGACGCCGAAGCGCGGGCGGATCTCGTCGCGGAACTTCCACTGGATGTGATAGAGCGTCAGCGGCAGGTCCTTGTAGCTCGACACATGGCTGCGGACGATGTCGGTGATCAGTTCCTCGTTGGTAGGGCCATAGAGCATGTCGCGGTCGTGCCGGTCGCGAACGCGGAGCATTTCCGGCCCATAGGCGTCATAGCGCCCCGACTCGCGCCAGAGGTCGGCCGGTTGCAGCGTCGGCATCAGCATCGGGACATGGCCCGCGCGCTGCTGTTCCTCGTGGACGATCCGCTCGATGTTGCGCAGCACCTTGTAGCCGAGCGGCAGCCACGAATAGATCCCCGCGCTCGCCTGCTTGATCATGCCCGCGCGCAGCATCAGCCTGTGCGAGGCGATCTGCGCGTCGGCGGGCGTCTCCTTGAGAACCGGCAGGAAATAGCGGGAAAGGCGCATGGACGGCCCCTGTTCGTTTGCATCCGCGCCGGTCTAGGGCATCGCCCGGGCGCGGGCAAGCGGAGCCACGCCCTTGCGCGGAGCGACACCTTGAGCGATGAGGGAGCGGACAGACCGAGGAACCATGGATGGCGCTCCCCGTCAGGGAACAGATGAAATACTGGGGGGTCGCCGCGGCGGTCTTCTTCGTGCTGCTGTGGCTTCTCTCGGACGTGATCCTGCCCTTCGTGCTCGGCGCGGCGATCGCCTATCTCCTCGACCCGGTCGCCGACAGGCTGGAGCGGCTGGGGCTCAGCCGGGCGCTGGCGACGGGCGTCATCACGGCGCTCTCCATCCTGATCTTCGTCCTGCTCGCGCTGCTCATAATCCCGACGCTGGTGGACCAGGCCACCGGCCTGATCGAGGCCGCGCCCCAGATTGCGACCAACCTTCAGTCGTTCTTCACCGAACGCTTCCCCGACATCGGCGATGCGAACTCGACGGTGCGTCAGTCGCTCGTCTCGCTCGCCGAGACGTTTCAGGCGCGCGGGGCCGAACTGCTCAACCGCGTCATCGCCTCGTTCTCCGGCATCGTGAACGCCATCGTGCTCTTCGTGATCGTGCCGGTGGTGGCCTTCTATCTCCTGCTCGACTGGGACAACATCGTCGCCCGCGTCGACGCGCTTCTTCCGCGCGACCACGCGCCGACGATCCGGCGCCTCGCCAAGGAGATCGATCGCACGCTGGCGGGCTTCGTCCGTGGCCAGGGTACCGTCTGTCTTCTCCTCGGCATCTACTACGCCGTCCTCCTTGCGATCGTGGGGCTGCAGTTCGGGCTGGTGATCGGCTTCATCGCCGGCGCGCTGACCTTCATCCCCTACGTCGGCGCGCTCGTCGGCGGCCTGCTCGCCATCGGCCTCGCGCTCTTCCAGTTCTGGGGCGACTGGTGGTGGATCGTGGCCGTCTGGGCGATCTTCCAGTCCGGCCAGTTCATAGAAGGCAACATCCTGACGCCCAAGCTCGTGGGTTCCTCCGTGGGCCTCCATCCGGTCTGGCTGATCTTCGCGCTTTCGGCCTTTGGCGCGCTCTTCGGTTTCGTCGGCCTTCTCGTGGCCGTTCCCGTCGCCGCCGTGCTCGGGGTCCTGGCGCGGTTCGGCGCCGAGAAGTACCGCGAAAGCCGCCTCTATCAGGGGCTCGACGAGACGGACGTCGACTAGCGCATGGCCGAACAACTCGCCTTTGCCCTTCCGGCTCGTCCGGCGCTCGGTCGTGGAGACTTCTTCGTCTCTCCCGCCAACGAGCCGGCCGTGGCGATGGTCTCGCACGACGCGTCATGGCCTTCGGGCAAGCTCGCGCTCTGCGGGCCCGAAGGCTCCGGCAAGAGCCATCTCGTCCACGTCTGGGCCGCCGATCGCGCGGCGGAGATCGTCGCGGCCGCCGAGATGGGCCGCGCGGACGTCGAGCGGCTGGCGTCGCGCGCACGGGTCGCCGTGGAGGACATCGAGGCGCTGCAGCCGGGCGAGGCCGGAGAGGTGCCGCTGTTTCACCTCCACAACCTGCTCCTGGCCTCGGGCGGCCGGCTTCTCCTGACCGCCCGGCGCGCGCCGTCGCGCTGGCAGATCGCCCTGCCCGATCTGAGGAGCCGCCTTCAGGCCATTGGACTCACGACACTTTCCGCGCCGGACGACGCTCTCCTCGGCGCGGTCATCATGAAGCTCTTCGCCGACCGGCAGATCGCCGTTCCGCCGGCCCTGATCCCGTATCTGGTGCATCGCATCGACCGGTCTTTCGCCGCTGCGCGCGACATCGTGGAGCGGCTGGACACCGCCGCGCTGTCGGAGGGACGCGCCGTCAACCGCGCGCTCGCGATGCGACTGCTGGACAACGCCCCGCCCGGCGGGGCATGATCTTCGCAAAACAATCACAATTGCGGCCGATAACCCCCTCATGACGCAAACGGATTTTCTCTCAGCGCCCTTCCCCCCGCCCGTCGAGCTCTCCGAAGAGGAGATGACCGGGCCCGGACGCTTCTTCAACCGCGAGCTTTCATGGCTCGCCTTCAACTGGCGCGTTCTCGAAGAGGCGTCGAACCGGCGCGTGCCGCTTCTCGAGCGGGTGCGGTTCGTGTCGATTTCGGCCACCAACCTCGACGAGTTCTACACCGTGCGCGTCGCCGGTCTCCGCGAACTCGCGCACGCGGGCAACACGAGCCCCGCGGTCGACGGCCTGACGCCGGCCGAGCAACTGGTCCTGATCGACGAGCGCGCCCGCCGACTGATGGCGGAGCAACTCGTCGCCTGGGGCAGGCTTCAGGCCGAAATGGAGCAGGAGGGCATATCCCTGCTCGATCGCAACCAGCTCGAACAGGGCGACAAGGCGTATCTGGACGAGTTTTTCCTCAATCAGGTGTTCCCGGTCCTGTCGCCGCTCGCCATCGACCCGGCGCATCCGTTTCCGTTCATTCCGAACACCGGCTTTTCCCTCGCGCTCCAGCTCCAGCGGAAAAGCGACAAGCGCGACCTGCAGGCCCTCCTGCCGATCCCGCACCAGATCGACCGCTTCGTGCGGCTGAACGCACCGCCGGGCCAACATCGGTTCCTGCCGCTCGAGGAATTGCTGCTGCTCTACTTCGAAAGCCTGTTCCCCGGCTATCGTATGAAGGACCACTGCGCCTTCCGGGTCCTGCGCGACAGCGATCTGGAACTCGAGGAGGAGGCCGAGGATCTCGTCCGGGAGTTCGAGGTCGCGCTCAAGCGCCGCCGCCGGGGGGAGGTGGTGCGCATGAAGATCTCCGCCGGCGCGCCGGAGAGCCTGCGCACGACGATCATGCGCGAGCTGCATGTCACCGACGACGAGGTGATCGAGGTCGACGGCCTGATCGGCACCGCCGATCTCGCGGAACTGGTGCTCGACGAGCGGCCGGACCTGCTGTGGCCATCCTTCACGCCACGCGTGCCCGAACGGGTCCAGGATCACGAGGGCGACATGTTCGCGGCGATCCGCCAGAAGGACATGCTGCTGCACCACCCCTACGAGACCTTCGACATGGTCGTGCGCTTCCTCGATCAGGCGGCGGCGGACCCCGATGTGGTGGCGATCAAGCAGACGCTCTACCGGACCTCGCGCGACAGCCCGATCGTGAGCGCCCTCTGCGAGGCTGCGGAAGACGGAAAATCGGTGACCGCGCTCGTCGAGCTCAAGGCGCGCTTCGACGAGGCCGCGAACATCCGGCAATCCCGGCGTCTGGAGCGCGCGGGCGCGCATGTCGTCTACGGCTTCATCAACTACAAGACCCACGCGAAGATCTCGACAGTCGTGCGCCGCGAGGCCGGGCAACTCGTCACCTACACCCATTACGGCACCGGCAACTACCACCCGATCACCGCGCGGATCTACACCGACCTCAGTCTCTTCACCTGCGACGCCCCGCTCGGGCGGGACGCCACCCGGGTCTTCAACTACCTCTCCGGATACGCCCAGCCGGAGCGGCTCGAGAACCTTTCGATCTCGCCGCTCACGCTGAAAGGCACGCTTCTGGAGCGCATCGCCGAGGAGGCCGAGCACGCGGCGGCCGGGCGCCCGGCGGTGATCTGGGCCAAGATGAACAGCCTCGTGGAGGCCGACGTCATCGACGCGCTCTACCTCGCCTCCCAGGCCGGCGTGAAGATCAGCCTCGTGATCCGCGGGATCTGCGGGTTACGGCCCGGCATACAGTGGCTTTCGGAGAACATCCGGGTGAAGTCGATCGTCGGACGCTTCCTCGAACACTCCCGCATCGTATGCTTCGGCAACGGCCAGGGCCTGCCCTCCAAGAAGGCGCGCGTCTACATTTCCTCCGCCGACTGGATGGACCGGAACCTGAATCGCCGGGTCGAGACGCTGGTCGAATGCCTGAACCCGACGGTGAAGGCCCAGATCGTGAGCCAGATCATGGCCGCCAACATGGCCGACGTGGCGCAGAGCTGGATCCTGTGGCCCGACGGCAGCTTCACGCGGCCCGACATCCCGCCGGGCCAGAAAGCCTTCAACTGCCACCGCTTCTTCATGGAGAACCCGTCGCTTTCCGGGCGCGGGACTGCCGGAGCGGCGGATGTGCCGCAACTGGCCCACACCGACGATTGACCTCCCGGAGCCGAGGCGTCAGTGTCGCACCGACCAGCTAGGGGAGCCTCGATGGACGGACGCGGGGAGGCCCACGACATTCGTGGCCCGTTCGCACGCTCGCTCTTCGACGACCCGTCGGCGCGGGCCCTGTCGCGCGTCGGCGTCGTCGATGTCGGGTCGAACTCCGTCCGCCTCGTCGTCTTCGACGGCGCGGCGCGAAGCCCGGCCTATTTCTTCAACGAGAAGATCATGTGCGCCCTGGGCGCGGGCATGTCGGAGACCGGACGGCTCAACCCCGAAGGCAAGGTCCGTGCCCTCGCAGCGATCAGACGCTTTCAACTGCTCGCGGACGGCATGGGCGCCGCACCGCTGACGGCCGTCGCCACGGCCGCCGTGCGGGAGGCGGAGGACGGTCCCGCTTTCAGGGAGGAGATCGAGCGGGAGACCGGCCTCCGTCTCTGGGTCATCGACGGCGAGGAGGAAGCACGGCTTTCGGCGCAGGGCGTTCTGCTCGGCTGGCCGGGCGCCTACGGCATGGTCTGCGACATCGGCGGCTCGTCGATGGAGCTCGCCGAACTGCGGGGCGGGCGGGTCGGCCGGCGCCTGACCTCGGCCCTGGGGCCGCTGAGGCTCGGGACCGTCAAGGGCGGGAAGAAGGGGCTGAAGGCGCATGTCGGCGAAATCCTCACGGACCTGAAGGACCGGATGGGCGATCAGGACGACCGTCTGTTCCTCGTCGGCGGCTCATGGCGCGCCTTCGCCCGGGTCGACATGCTGCGCCGCGACTACCCGCTCCTCGTGCTCCACGAATACCGGATGAGCCGCGCTGACGTGCGCGCGACGGTCAAGTACATCGAGAAGCACAGCGTCGCGGACCTGATGGCGCGGACCGGCGTCTCGGAGGCCCGGATGAGCCTCATCCCGATCGCCGCCCAGGTCCTCAAGCAGCTTGTCGCGACCTTCAAGCCGCACGACATCGCCGTGTCGTCCTACGGGATCCGCGAGGGCATGCTCTACGAGCAGATGCCCCAGCGGCTTCGCGACCGGGATCCGCTGATCGAGGCCTGCCGCTTCGCCGAAGAGAAGGACGCCCGCCTGCCCGGATTCGGCGATCAGCTCTTCCGCTTCATCTCGCCGCTCTTCAAGGGAGCCGATTCCGAGAAGGAGCGCATCGTCCGGGCCGCCTGCCTGCTCCACGACGTGAGCTGGCGCGCGCATCCCGACTACCGCTACGAGGTCTGCTTCGACTACGCGACACGGGCGAACCTCGGCGGGCTCAATCATCGCGAGCGGGTTTTCATCGGTCTCGCCCTGCTCCACCGCTACAAGAACAGCCGGGAGGGCTCGCGCTTCGAGCCGCTCTACGACCTTCTGAGCCCGGCAGAGGCGACCGAGGCCGAGGTGTTGGGAAAGGCGATGCGCTTCGGCGCGATGTCGTCGGGCCAGGTGCCCGAGCGGATGGGGTCGCTTCGGCTCTTTCCCAAGAAGCGGTTGCTGGCATTCCATCTGGCGAAGGGGGCGGAGGCGCTGTTCGGCGAGGTGGCCGAGGCGCGGTTCAAGTCGCTTGCGCAGGCGCTCGGGTCCGAGACGAAGGTGGTCCGGCCCCGCTGACGCGGGGACTGCGACCGCCGCGATGCGCGAGAAGCCGCCAAGGCACAATCCTCTCACCTTCCCGCCACAATCCGACCACAATCCGGGTCGATTCTGGCGACAATAAGAAAAACAAGAAAACCGTAACCAAATGCACAAAGGCGGAAGACCAATGGCATATTCGAGCACAAGAGAAACCTTCATGGTCGGGGCGCGCCCCGTCCGGAAAATCAGGCGACGCAGGCACCGGGCGGACGAGGTCTTCCCGGAGCTGGAACCGGCGGAGGCCGCATCTCGCGGAATGCGCCGAACCACCACCTTCGCGGAGACGCTGAACGAGATGCGGGCGCAGTTCGACGAAATCGTCGAGGACCCCGGAACGGACAATCCGCTTTCGCGGCTCACGGCCTACGCGCTGAACCTGGTTCTTCTGGTTCTCGCGTTTCCGGTCGGGTTCGCGATGCTGATCGTCAATGTCCTGGGCGGCGCGAACCTGCGCACCACCGTTCACGTCCTCGCACTGACGGGCGCGGCGATCGCCCTCGTGAACACCGAAGCCGGAGCGCGTCTCCTAGGCCTCGGCTGACGCTCAGTCCGGGCGGCGCCTCAGCGCCGCCCGGTTCCCGGCCGAAAGCGCAGCCGTCTCGATCACCGTCGTGTGGATCGTGAAGATCACCGCCCCCGTTCGCGGCAGGCGGACGAGGCACTGCCTCTCGGACCTCAGATAGGGCGGCATGTCGGCGGCCGGATCGCGCGGGTTCTCTTCGGTGCGCGGCGCGAACAGCATCGGCTCACCATGCCAGAGCAGGTTCGACCGCATCAGCGGACGCCCCGTCCTCAGCCCGTCGAACAGCCTCTGCACCCGCTTGGCCACGTCGCCGTCGTACTCCGGCACCGGCTGGTGAATGCGCAGAAGCGGGCGCCCAAGCTTCTGCGACAGCGTCCAGCCCGAGGGGAATACGAGGACCGCGCCCGTCAGGACATGCTCGTCGGCCTCCTTCTCGAGGATGCAGACGTCTTCCTGCAGAAGCCGCCCCACCGTCCCCAGAGGATCGCCGCGATCGACGGGCACGTCCCGTGCGTCGGGGCAGCGCACGGAGTCCCGCGACACATCGAACCCGGCGCGCCGCGACAGCACGTCCAGCGTGATCTCCAGAACCTCCCGTGCCGCCGCCTCCGCATCCGGCTGCACCGCCACCACATCCCCGCGCCGCGTCGCGAGCAGCGTCTCGCGCAGGCGCATCTGCGCGCCGTAGACCTCGTCGACGAACATCCAGTCGTCGGGGCCGATCGGCCGCATGCCCGGCAGCCGCCGGAACGACGGATCCTGCCACGGCGCATCGGGCAGCCGGTCCTGAAGGATGAGGTCACTCATGGCGCATCACTAGCGCGTGTCCGGTGAGACGAAAAGGCACGGAAACGACCTTTGCAGCGGTCGGTTTTGGCGCAGCGCGACCCGATGGGCAGGCCGCACTCTGAAACCTGGCGAGGAGGACCAGCCATGGAGATGCACTACAGCGAACGCCGCAAGATCGATCCCGCCCGCGGCGCGACACTCGGCGACGGCAGCCCCAACGACAACGACCGCATCGAGATCGGCCCGACCCAGCTCGCCTTCCGGGAATGGGAGGCCGCCGGCCTCGCCCTGCCCGATCTCGCCGGCTTGCGGGACTTCCGCTGGCGCCGGCTCGTCGACGCGATCGTCGCGCGCGGCTACGGCGGGCTCCTCATGTTCGATCCGATGAACATCCGCTATGCCACCGATTCCACCAACATGCAGCTCTGGAACACCCACAATCCGTTCCGCGCCTGTCTGGTCTGCGCCGACGGCTACATGGTCCTCTGGGACTACAAGAACTCCCCCTTCCTCGCCGATCACAATCCGCTCGTCCGCGAAGTCCGCTCGGGCGCATCAATGTTCTACTTCTCCACCGGAGACCGGACCGTTGAGGCCGCCCGGGCCTTCGCGGCGCAGGTCACGGACGTCATGGCGCTCCATGCGCCCGGCGAGCGCCGCCTCGCCGTCGACAAGATCCAGATCCACGGCCTGCGCGCGCTGGAGGACGCGGGCTTCGAGGTCATGGACGGCGAGGAAGTCACCGAGCGCGCCCGCGCGATCAAGTGCGCCGACGAGATCCGCGCCATGCGCTGCGCCATCTTCGCCTGCGAAGCGGCCATGCACGAGATGGAGGCCGCCTGCCGCCCCGGCCTGTCAGAGGACGAGGTCTGGGCCGAACTGCACGCCGGCAACATCCGCCGCGGCGGCGAATGGATCGAGACCCGCCTCCTCGCCTCCGGCCCCCGCACGAACCCGTGGTTCCAGGAATGCGGCCCCCGGATCGTCCAGGAGAACGAGATCGTCGCCTTCGACACCGACCTGATCGGCCCCTACGGCATCTGCGTCGACATCTCGCGGACCTGGTGGATCGGCGAGGGCCAGCCCACCAACGCCATGGTCCACGCGATGCGCCACGCGCACGAGCACATCATGACCAACATGGAACTGCTGAAGCCCGGTGTCGCGCTCGGCGACCTCGTCCACGGCGGGCACCAGCTCGACGCGCAATTCTGGAAGCAGAAGTATTCCTGTAAGTTTCACGGCGTGGGCCTCTGCGACGAGTGGCCCCATGTCGACTACCCGGACCACCACACGGCCGGCGCCTTCGACGCGGTGCTCGAACCGGGCATGGTGCTCTGCGCCGAGGCCCTGGTCTCGCCCGAGGACGGCTGTTTCTCGATCAAGCTCGAGGATCAGGTGCTCGTCACCGAAACCGGCTACGAGAACCTCACGCATTATCCCTTCGACGCGCGGTTGATGGGAACGGCCTGATTTCGTAACGCTTTTCACGCCCGGGTGACATTCCGACACAAGGCTTGCGGAGGTCGCGACGCCCGCCCACTCTCTGCCCCGGACCACGAGGGAGAGAGACATGCCCACCGAACGCGTCACCTTCACCGGACACGGCGGCCACGAGCTTGCCGCGCGGCTCGACCTGCCGGAGGGGCCGCACCTCGGCACCGCGCTCTTCGCCCACTGCTTCACCTGCTCCAAGGACATCCCCGCCGCGCGCCGGATCGCCGCGCGACTCGCGATGATGGGGATCGCGGTCCTGCGGTTCGACTTCACCGGCCTCGGCCATTCGAAGGGCGAATTCGCCAACACCACCTTCACCTCGAACGTGGGCGACCTCGTCGCGGCGGCGGAGTATCTCGCGTCGCGGGACATGGCGCCCGGGCTCCTCGTCGGCCATTCGCTCGGCGGGGCCGCCGTGCTGAAGGCCGCCGGAGACATCGCGTCGGCGAAGGCGGTCGTCACCATGGGGGCGCCGTTCGACCCCGATCACGTCACCCACAACTTCGCCGACGCGCTTTCCGACATCGAGGAAAAGGGCACCGCCGAAGTGAACCTCGGCGGCAGGCCCGTCACGATCGGCCGCGACTTCGTCGAGGACGTGAAGGCCGAGAAGCTGGTGCAGGCGATCGGCGGCCTGGGGCGCGCCCTCCTCGTCCTGCACGCGCCCCGCGACCGGATCGTCGGCATCGACAACGCCGCGAACATCTTCATGGCGGCGAAGCACCCCAAGTCCTTCGTGACGCTCGACGACGCCGACCATCTCGTGACCGATCCCTCGGACGCCGAGTACGCGGCCGAGGTCATCGCCGCGTGGTCCGGCCGCTACCTCGACCTCAGGCGCCCCGCGCCACCGCCCGGCGCGCCCGAAGGCGTGGTGCGCGTCTCCGAGGCCGATCGCGACGGCTTTCTTCAGGACATCAACTCCGGACCCGCGCACCACACGCTCGCCGACGAACCCGCGTCGTTCGGCGGCACCGACCGCGGCATGTCGCCCTACGGCTTCCTCGCCGCGGGCCTCGGCGCCTGCACCTCGATGACGATCCGCATGTACGCGCGCCGGAAGAAATGGCCGCTGACGCATGTCAGCGTCGACGTGACCCACGACAAGGTCCACGCCGAGGACGCCGCGAAGGTCGACTCTCATAAAGTGGACCAGTTCCGCAGGGTGGTGCACCTCGACGGCGATCTCGACGCCGACCAGCGCCAGCGCCTGCTCGAGATCGCGGACAAGTGCCCGGTGCATCGCACTCTCGGCCACAGGTCCGACATCGTGACCGAGCTCGCCGGCTGACGGCGGAAACGAAAAGAGGCGCAGCCATCGGCCGCGCCTCTCCCTTGATTCGAAATCGCGCTCCCCTCAGGCGCGTGCGGTCCCCACGGCCTTCCAGAGAGCCGGCACCAGAAGCGCCGCCAGCGCGAGCTTCAGCGCATCGCCCAGAAGGAAGTTCGTCATGCCCCATTGCACGACCCAGGCCGCGCCGTTCTCGGCGAGGAAGAGGTAGGCCATCCACGGCATCCCGAAGGCGTAGATGATCGCGTTGCCGATCAGAAGCGCACCCGCCATCCGCAGCACCGACCGGTCCCAGCCCCGCGAGGCGAGCCAGCCCATCACGCCCGCCGCAACGGCAAAGCCCACGAGATAGCCGCCCGTCGGCCCCATCATGTAGGCAAGACCCGCGCCCTCGCCCGTGAACACCGAAACGCCCGCCGCGCCGAGCGCGAGATAGGCCAGGAGCGTCACGAGGCCAAGCCGTGTGCCGTAGGCCGCGCCGATCGTGAGGACCGCGAAGGTCTGCATCGTGATCGGCACCGGCCACATCGGCACCCGGATGTTGGCGGCGAGCGTCAGCGCCGCGACGCCGAGGGTCACGAGAACGGCCTGCTTGACACGAAGTCTCGCGCCTTCGGACGGCCCGAAGACCTCGCTCAGCACGGGACGTGCGGTGGTGGTGGACATCTGGAGCCTCTCCCCGATTGAATTCGTCTCGACGGTGTTATGGCAGCCCGCCCCGCACTCGGCAAGCGTGGCTCAGTCGCCCGCCCGGCCGTAATCGGTCGTCATGTGGTAGCCCTTGCGGGGCCCCTCCACCCGCCAGACCGACCGCCAGACGGGAAACCCCGCGAAGTCGTATGTCACGTGATACCTGTCCGGGGGGCAGAGATGCGTGGTCTCCGGCCGCACGACGCCAAGCGGGACGGTGTGGAACGGACGCCCGTCCTCGAACAGGCATTCGAGCCGCCAGCCGTCCTGCACCCAGAGATAGCGCCGCGCGGCCCGCACCGGCCCGGGCAGCCCGTGCCCCGACAACTCCCCCGCCTCGTCCTGGACAAGCCGGGGACCGGAGCGCCGGAACACCGCCACGCCTTCGAGCGCGTTCTCGGTCCCGTCGGCGTGGAGGATCCGGCGCGACAGCCTCCAGCGCCCTTCCAGCGCGGCAAGAGAGGTCAGTCCGCCGCCGGCCATGTCCGCCCCTTCTTGTTCCCGCGCGCCGGGCAGACTAAACGCGGGGCGCGCGCGCAGACAAGAGGCCCGGATATGATCCCCCGCTACTCCCGACCCGGCATGGTGGCCAATTGGTCGCCCGAGACTAAGTTCCGCATCTGGTTCGAGATCGAGGCCCATGCCTGCGACGCGATGGCCGAGCTCGGCGTCATCCCGAAGGAGAACGCGCGAGCCGTCTGGAAGGCGAAGGACGTGGAGTTCGACGTCGCCCGCATCGACGAGATCGAGGCGGTAACGAAGCACGACGTGATCGCCTTCCTCACCCATCTGTCGGAAATCGTCGGCGCCGACGCGGCCCGCTTCGTCCATCAGGGCATGACCTCGTCCGACGTGCTCGACACCACGCTGAACGTCCAGCTCGCCCGCGCCGCCGACATCCTGCTCGCCGACATGGACGCGCTTCTGGAAGCCCTCAGGCGCCGCGCCTTCGAGCACAAGATGACCGTCCGCATCGGACGTTCGCACGGCATCCACGCCGAACCCACGACCATGGGCCTCACCTTCGCGCGCTTTTTCGCCGAGATGGACCGCAACCGCGCCCGCCTCGCCCGCGCCCGCGAAGAGATCGCGACGGGCGCGATCTCCGGCGCCGTCGGCACCTTCGCCAACATCGACCCGCGCGTGGAGGAACACGTCTGCGCGAAGATGGGACTCGCGCCCGAACCCATTTCCACCCAGGTGATCCCGCGCGACCGCCACGCGATGTTCTTCGCCACCCTCGGCGTCATCGCCTCGTCGGTCGAGAACGTCGCGACCGAGATCCGCCACATGCAGCGCACCGAGGTTCTCGAGGCAGAGGAATTCTTCTCACCCGGCCAGAAGGGCTCCTCCGCCATGCCGCACAAGCGCAACCCGGTGCTGACCGAGAACCTCACCGGCCTCGCCCGCCTCGTGCGCGGGATGGTGATGCCCGCGCTCGAGAACGTGGCGCTCTGGCACGAACGCGACATCTCGCACTCCTCGGTCGAACGCATGATCGGTCCCGACGCGACCGTGACGCTGGACTTCGCGCTCGCCCGGCTGACCGGCGTGATCGACAAGCTGGTGGTCTATCCCGACCGGATGCAGGCCAACATGGACAAGTTCCGCGGCCTCGTGCACTCCCAGCGGGTGCTTCTCGCGCTCACCCAGAAAGGCGTCAGCCGCGAGGACGCCTACCGCCTCGTCCAGCGCAACGCGATGCGGGTCTGGGAAGACGGTGCGGATTTCCAGCAGGAGCTCATGGCCGACGCGGAGGTCCGCGCCGCGCTTTCCGAGGACGAAATCGCTGAAAAATTCGACATCGGCTACCATACGAAGCACGTGGACACGATTTTCTCCCGGGTTTTCGAGAATACCTGAGCAAATCTTTTTGCCGTGGCGTCACCCCGTGCTAATCTCGCACGTGTAGTCGAACAGGAGATGACCATGAAGCTGAAGACCCTTCTGGCCGCTCTGGCCCTCACCGTGACGCCCGCCATCGCGATGGCGGAATGCTCATGGGGCAAGCAGGAGCAGATGACGATGTCCTGCACCGAAGGCACCCAGTGGGATGCCGACGCGCAGACCTGCGTGCCGACCACGACGAGTTAAGCCACCTTCCCTCTTCAAAGGTGACGGGGCGGCCTTCGGGCCGCCCTTGTCGTTTCCGGCTCCGCCCTATCTACCGCCCTGTCGGAAGAAGAGGATTCTCATGCGCCTTCCCTTCGTCGCCCTCGCGCTCGTGTTTCCGGTGGCAGCGCTCGCCGTCGACAGCGATGCCCCGCCCGAACCGACCCCGACCACGACAACCTGCACCGGCGGACAGGTCTGGGACCATGACGACGGCGAATGCGTCGATGTCGAGGGCAGCAGCCTAGGTGACGATGCGCTCTACGAGGCCGCCCGCGAATTCGCCTATGCCGGCCAGTACGAGAACGCGCTCACCGCGCTCCGGGCGATGGAGAATCAGCGCACGGACCGGGTGCTGACCTATATGGGCTTCACGCTGAGGAAATCCGGCGCGGCCGATCAGGGCATGGCCTACTACGGCGCCGCCCTCGAGGCGAACCCCGACAACCTGCTCGCCCGCGCCTACCTCGGTCAGGCCTACGTGGAACTCGGCAATCTGGAGCGCGCGACCGTCCAGCTGGCGGAGATCCGCGCGCGCGGTGGGGCCGACGGCTGGCCGGAACGCGCCCTTCTCGAGGCGATCGAGACCGGCCGGAGCTTCCGGTACTAGGGCTGCTAGCGCCGCATTAACCCGTTGATGCGATGAGACATGCATCCGATCCGGGCGCATGATGAGTTGACCACGCTTCCAAGCCTCCCGCCACTCTCCGGACCGCCGTCCCTCACGCGATTGCAGAAGGCGGCGGTGATCTATCGCATGCTCGGCACTCTCGGCATGCCGCTGCCAGACGGCGCGCTCACGCCGGAGGAACAGGCGGAACTGCAGGGCGCCATCGGCGGACTCGACGGGGTGGAGCCGGGAACGCTGGCGCAGGTCGTGGACGAGTTCCTGTCGGCACTCTCCGCCCCGCCGGCTCCCGCGCCGCAGCCCGCACATGCCGGCGCCCTTCCCGACCTCGCGATGGCGCCGCTGCCGGAGCTGCCGGCGTTTGAGCCCCCAGCGTCGGGGGCCGCTGTCGAGGACGGTGATTCCTGGATGCGCGTGATCGGACGGGAGGACAGCGCGCTTCTCTCCCTGATCGAGGCAGAGGCGCCCGAGGTCGGTGCGGTGCTGCTGTCCAAGCTCAAGGTCTCCCGCGCGGCCGACCTTCTCTCGCGGCTTCACGGCCCCCTCGCCCGCCGGGTGACCTACTGCGTCTCGCTGATCGGCGACATCGCGCCCGAGACGGTGGCGCGCATCGGCGACGCGCTCGCCGGGGATTTCGAGCACGACGCGCCGCGCGCCTTCTCCGACGGCCCGGTGGAGCGTGTGGGCGCGATCCTCAACTTCTCGCGCGCGGCGACGCGAAACGACATGCTCGAGGGACTGGTGGAAACCGATCCGACATTCGCGGAGGCGGTGCGCAAGTCGATCTTCACGTTCGCCAACATCCCCGCCCGCATCGGGCCGCGCGACGTACCGAAGATCATCAAGGAGGTCGACCGGAAGGATCTCCTGACAGCCCTTGCCGGTGCGGCCGGATCGGAGGATCTCCAGAGATCGGCCGATTTCCTGCTCGCGAACATCTCGCAACGCATGGCGGGCGCGCTCCGCGACGAGATCACCGAGCTCGGCGACGTCGCCGAGGCGGATGCCGAAGCAGCGATGACGGCGGTCGTGGCCGTGATCCGCAGGCTCGAGGACACCGGCGAGATCTACCTCGTCGCGGAGGAGGAACCTTGATGCGCCGCCAGCTTGTTAAGGCAGCGGCTTGCAATTATGTCTGGCCACCTGACGAAGAGCCGCCTCCGTGCGGCATGCGCACCGGGCGCGGGGGACATGGCGGGAACGCGGAAAGACATCAAGGACAAGGCGGTCGACATCGCGATTCGCGGGCTTCTCGCGGCCATGCTCGTCCTGCCGTACCGCTGGCGCGTTCCCGCGACGGGATGGATCGCCTCGCGTCTCATCGCGCCGCTTGCGGGATGGACCGGCCGGATCCGAGAAAATCTCGCCTACGTCTGCCCCGAGCTCGGCGAGGCCGAAGTCCGCCGCATCGCTCGCGCCGTCCCCGACAACGCGGGACGCACGCTGATCGAGATGTATTCCTCCGCGCCCTTCGCCGAGCACGTCAGGGACACGCCCCTGTCCGGCCCCGGGGCCGAGGCGCTGTCGGCAGCGCTCGACGACGGCGGGCCGATCCTGCTCGTGACCGGGCACTACGGAAACTATCTCGTGCCGCGCGCGGCCCTCGCGACCCGGGGCGTTCAACTCGGCGCGCTTTACCGGCCGATGAGCAACGCGCGCTTCAACGAACACTACGTCGCCGCCATGGCAGACGCCGAAGCCCCCGTGTTCCCCGCGACCCGCCGCGGCCTCGTCGAGATGATCCGCTTCCTCGCGAAGGGCAATACGCTTGGCGTGCTGACCGACATCTACGTCTCGGGCGGAGCGCCAGTGACCTTCTTCGGCAAGCCCGCCAAGACCTCGACCTCGGTGTCGGAGTGGGCGATGAAATACGGCGCGCGGGTCTTCCCGATCTACGGGCGGCGGCGCGTGGGCGGGCTCGACTTCGATCTGGTGGTGGACGGGGAAATCCCGCACACCGATCCCGTGGCGATGACGCAGGCGATCAACGACAGCCTCGAGGCCGAGGTGCGCCGGCACATGGACCAGTGGTTCTGGATTCACC
>Ga0102926_1000830_pt1 | contig 18409 bp, 19 predicted proteins | sample SalPonR1_A_D2_MG_FD_78173 | JGI IMG/M metagenome (GOLD analysis project Ga0102926, IMG submission 78173) | Salt pond soil microbial communities from South San Francisco under conditions of wetland restoration - Salt Pond MetaG R1_A_D2_MG | ecosystem: Environmental > Aquatic > Marine > Intertidal...
CCGTTCTTCGCCAGCTCGCGCTCGACGACCATCTGTGTCGCAATGCCTGCGTGGTCGGTGCCGGGCTGCCAGAGCGTGTCGAAGCCGCGCATCCGGTGCCAGCGCGTCAGGATGTCCTGCAGCGTGTTGTTGAAGGCGTGGCCCATGTGGAGCGCGCCGGTGACGTTGGGCGGCGGGATCATGATGCAGAAGGTGTCCTCGTGCGCGGCGTTGGCGCCGGCGCGGAACGCGCCCGCCTTCTCCCAGGCGGCGTAGATGCGCGGTTCGGCTTCCTGCGCGTCGAAGGTCTTTTCCATCGGCATGAGCGTCTTCCCGGTCCGGAACGGGGCTGATCTAGCGAAACCCCGGGCCGGGGGAAAGGGCGGATGGGCCGGGATCGTTGAGTATTTGTGCCGAGATGAAGGAGCAGGCGCTCAGACCGCCCGGTCGATCCGCGTCGAGAGGTGGATCAGGCTTTCGCTGTCGGTGACGCCGGGAATGGCGCCGATGGTGTCGAGCGTGCGGTCGAGGTCCTCGGTCGTGGGCGCGGCGATCTGGAGGACCATGTCGAAGCGGCCCGAGGACGTGTGGGCGCGTTCGACCTGCGTCAGGGTCTTGAGGCGCTGGAGGACGGAAGGCGTCGCCCGCGGTTCGACCTGGAGAAGCACGGTTGCGCGGATCAGGCGGGCGCGGGCGGCTTCGCCGATCCTCAGGGTGTAACCTGCGATGATGCCTTGCGTTTCGAGCCGTTCGAGCCGGGCCTGGATCGTCGAGCGCGCGACGCCGAGGCGCTTGGCGAGCGTGGCGACGGGCAGGCGGGCGTTGCCCGAGAGTTCCTGAAGCAGGCTGCGGTCGAGATCATCCAAAACGTCGGCCTTTCCGGCGATTTGTGCAATCTTACCGCGCGATTCGCCGGATCGCCAGAGGATTTCGCCGAAGCCGCGGGCGATGATTTCCCTATCGAGCACGTGAAACAGGAGCCGGCCGCATGAGCCTTGTCGCAGCGATATGGCAGAGCCCCGCGTACCATCTGAAGGCGGAGGCGCCCGACCACCCGATGCTCTATTTCTCGCCCGCCGTGCTGCAGGCGACCTACGCGCGCTTCGCGCGGGGATTTCCCGGCCTCGTGACCTACGCTGTCAAGGCCAATGACGGGCGGATCGTGCTGGAGAACCTCGCGGCGGCGGGCATGCGGGCCTTCGACGTGGCCTCTCCGGCGGAGATGCGGAAGGTGCGGGCGGTACGGCCGGACGCGGTGCTGCACTACAACAACCCGGTGCGGTCGCGCGACGAGATCGCGGCGGGCGTGGCGATGGGCGTGGCGAGCTGGTCCGTGGATTCCGGATCGGAACTCGCGAAGCTGGCAGATCAGGTGGCGCCGGGCGCGGAAATCTCGGTCCGGTTCAAGCTGCCGGTCAAGGGCGCGGCCTACGACTTCGGCGCGAAGTTCGGCGCGGAGCAGGGCCGGGCGGCGGCGCTGCTGGCCGAGGCGGCGCGGCTCGGCTACGCGCCGGCGCTCACCTTCCATCCCGGCACGCAATGCGCCGACCCGGCGGCCTGGGCGGCCTACATCGCCGGGGCGGCGGCCATCGCGCGGGCGGCGGGCGTGCGGATCGGGCGGCTCAACGTTGGCGGCGGCTTCGCCTCGCACCGGTACGGCGCGGCACCCGATCTCGACGCGATCCTGGGCGGGATCGAGGCGGCGGTGGCGAAGGCGTTCGGAGCGGAGCGCCCGGCGCTGGTCTGCGAGCCGGGGCGGGCGATGGTGGCCGAGGCGGTGACGCTCGGGGCGCGGATCAAGGCGTTGCGGGACTGCGGCGCGGTGTTTCTCAACGACGGGATCTACGGGGCCTTCGCCGAGGCGCCGACGATGGGCAATGTCGACCGGATCGCCGTCGTGGGGCCCGGCGGGCAGCTGCGCGAGGGCCCGCCAGAGCCCCGCACCGTCTTCGGCCCGACCTGCGACAGCCTCGACCGGCTGCCGGGCGAGGTGCCGCTTCCCGGAGATGCCGAGGAGGGCGACTGGATCCTGTTCCGGGGCATGGGCGCCTATTCCACCGCGACCGTGACACGGTTCAACGGATACGGGGAGATCGGCGTCACGACGGTTCACGATCCGCTGTAGCTGCTGGACAGTCCCACGCGCTCGGGTAGTGTCGGAATGATTGAAAATCCGGAGGGCAGCATGGACAAGTTCGGCAAGTCGCAACCCGTCAGACGGTTCGAGGATCAGAGGTTCCTGACCGGCAGGGGCCGCTATGTCGACGACATCGCGCCCGAAGGCGCGCTGCATGCCTTCGTCTTCCGCTCTCCCGTCGCGCACGCGCGGATCACGACGCTCGACGTGAGCGCTGCCGCCGAGGCGGCCGGCGTGAAGCTCGTGCTGACCGCCGCCGACCTAGAGGAGACGGGCGCGACGAACGCGATGCAGACGAGCCCGGTCAAGAACAAGGACGGCTCCAAGGGCGCGACGCCGCAGCGGCCGTTCCTCGCGAAGGAGACGGTCTGCTTCGTGGGTGAGCCCGTCGCGCTCGTCGTGGCAGAGACTCTGGGGCAGGCCAAGGACGCCGCCGAGCTCATCACGTTCGATTTCGAGGATCTTCCGGTGTCGGTCGGTCTCGAGCCCGGCGGGCCGACGATTCACGACGAGGCGCCCGGCAATCTCGCCTTCGACTACGGGTTGGGCGACGCGGCGGCGGTGGACGCGGCGATGGAGACTGCGGCCCATCGCGTGAAGCTCAGGATCGACGACAACCGGGTCATGGTGGCCTCCATGGAGCCGCGTGGCGCCTATGCCGAATGGGACGGATCCAAGCTCCACCTCTGCGTGAACGGGCAGGGGGTCTGGGATCAGAAGGCCGAGTTGATCGATGCCTTCCATCTGCCCGAGGAGAAGGTGCGGGTCACTAACCCCGACGTGGGCGGCGGCTTCGGCATGAAGGGGATGACCTATCCCGAGTATTTCGCGATCTCGGCGGCGGCGATGACGCTGGGCGAGCCAGTGCGCTGGATATCGGACCGGACCGAGGCAATGCTGTCCGACAACGCGGGCCGCGATCTCGTGAGCGAGACGGAACTCGGCTTCGACGACGATTACAGGATCCTGGCCTACCGGGTGAGAACCGTATCGAATCTCGGTGCTTACAACTCGGGCTTCGCGCAGCACATACAGACGAATCTCTTCGCGAAGGTGATGATGGGGGTCTACGACTGCCAGACGGTCCATCTCGACGTGAAGGGGGTGTTCACCAACACAGCGCCGGTCGATGCCTATCGCGGCGCGGGCCGGCCCGAGGCGATCTTCGCGCTGGAGCGGGCGATGGACGACGCCGCGCGGCAACTGGGCGTCGATCCTTGGGAGCTTCGGCGGAAGAACTTCATCTCAGCCGACGCGTTTCCCTACCGCTCGGCCACCGGCGAGCTTTACGACGTCGGCGATTTCAACCGCGTCCTGACGCGGGTCGAGACGGAAGCGGACCGCGAGGGCTTCAACGCCCGCAAGGAAGACGCCGCGCGTCGCGGCAGGCTGCGCGGGATGGGGCTGTGCTATTACATCGAGTCGATCCTGGGCGATCCGTCGGAAGGGGCGAAGATCGCCTTCGAGGAGGACGGGACGGTCAGCCTCTACGTCGGCACCCAGTCGAACGGGCAGGGCCACGAGACGGTTTATGCCCAGTTCCTCGCCGACCAGAGCGGCATCCCGGTGGACCTGATCCGCGTCGTTCAGGGCGACAGCGATCTCATCAAGCGGGGCGGCGGCACCGGCGGCTCGCGCTCGACCACGGTGCAGAACAACGTGACGCTCGACGCGGTGGGCGACATCGTCGAGGCGTTCACGGCCTTCGTGGCCGAGGAAGCCGGCGTCGAGGCGGAGAAGGTGAACTTCGATGACGAACGGTTCCGGGCGGAGGGCACGAACGTCTCGCCCACGATGGTCGAGGTGGCCGAAATGGCGCGGGCCAGGAGCAGGGCGGAGCTTCTGACCTGGGACAGGCGGGCCAAGCTGCCGGGCCGGTCCTATCCGAACGGCGCCCATGTGGCCGAGGTCGAGATCGATTCGGAGACCGGCGTGGTCGAGGTGGTGAAATACACAGTGACCGACGATTTCGGAAATCTTCTCAATCCCCTGTTGGCCGAAGGTCAGGTGCATGGCGGGGTGGCGCAGGGCATCGGTCAGGCGATCAACGAGCGGGTGGTCTACGACGAGACCGGGCAGCTTCTGACGGCGACGTTCATGGATTACGCACTGCCTCGCGCCTACGATCTGCCGATGTTCGGCTTCACGACCGAGCCGGTGCCGTCGACGGCGAACCAGCTCGGCATGAAGGGCTGCGGCGAGGCGGGGACGGTTGGCGCGATGGCCGCCGTCGCCAATGCCGTGGCGGACGCGGTGTGGGAGCTGGGTGTGCGCGACGTCCAGATGCCGTTCACGCCCATGCGCATGTGGGAGATGCTGAGGCAGGTGAAGGTTGCAGCTGAATGAGGCCATACGCCGGCTCTTCGGCCGGTTCGGACAGACCGAACAGACCCCCCGGCCCGTCCGGGGCCGCGTCGACCACGTCATCATCATCGACGGCACGATGTCCTCGCTCCGCGATGGGTGCGAGACGAACGCCGGGCTCGCCTACAAGCTTCTGAGTTCCGTCACCAATTCCCACATGTCGGTCCGCTACGAGGCGGGCGTGCAGTGGCAGGCGTGGCGGACGACGCTCGACGTGATCGAGGGGCGCGGCATCAACCGCCAGATCCGCCGCGTCTACGGCTTCCTCGCCTCGCGCTACCGGCCGGGCGACCGGATCTTCCTCTTCGGCTATTCGCGGGGCGCCTATGCGGTGCGCTCGCTCGCCGGGATCATCGACCGTGTGGGGCTCGTACGGTCAGAGCACGCGACCGAGCGGAACGTGCAGATCGCCTACCGGCACTACCAGCGCGGCGCCGATAGCACCTCCCGGCGCGCCTTCGTGAGGCGCTTCTGCCACGACGAGGCGCCGGTCGAGATGGTGGGCGTCTGGGACACCGTGAAGGCGCTCGGCTTTCGCGCACCGATCCTCTGGCGCTGGGCCGAGACCCGGCACGCGTTCCACAACCACCACCTCGGACCGACGATCCGCCACGGCTACCACGCGCTTGCGCTCGACGAGACGCGGGAGGCTTATGCGCCGGTGCTCTGGACCTGTCCCGAGGGCTGGGACGGCCATGTGGAGCAGATGTGGTTCCGGGGCACGCACGGCGATGTCGGCGGGCAGCTCAGCGGGTTCGAGGCGGCGCGGCCGCTCGCCAACATCCCGCTCGTCTGGATCCTCGGCAAGGCGGAGATGTGCGGGCTGGCGCTGCCCGAGGGCTGGCGGACGCAGTTTCCCTGCGACCCCGACGCGCCGAGCGTCGGCACGACGCGCGGCTGGGGCAAGCTGTTCGTGCTCAGGAAGCGGCGCGTCGTCGGGGCCGATCCGACCGAACGCCTCCACCCGACGGCGGAGAAGCCGGTGCCGGCCGCGCGGCCGGGATGGCTGTCGGGCATGGTGTGGCGGCGTCCGGCGGGGTGAGCGCGCTGGATCGTCGGGCGCCTTACCCTTCGAGCGCCCGATGAATACGCCGATCCGGCGCATGGATGGCATGCCGGAAGAGGTGACGGGCCGACCGGCTCAGGCCACTTTTTCGAGCGCCACCTCGGGGGCGATGCCCAGCGCATGGACCACGTCGCGGGTGAGGTGCGGCTTGTTCAACGTGTAGAAATGCAGATCCTCGACCCCGCCTTCCAGAAGCTCGGTGCAAATTTCGGTGCAGACCGCGGTCGCGAGCAGCTCCTCGCGCCCGTCGCGCGCCGCCGCCGTGAAGGCGTCGTCGAGCCAGGCGGGGATATGCGCACCGCAGCGGGCGGCGAACTTGCGCACGCCGGTCCAGTTCTCGATGGGCAGGATGCCGGGAATGATCGGCGCGTCGATGCCCGCCCTGGCGCAGGCGTCGCGGAACCGGAAGAAGGTCTCGGACTCGAAGAAGAACTGCGTGATCGCCGATCCCGCGCCCGCGTCGATCTTCCGCTTCAGCCAGTCGACGTCGGCCGTGTCGTGCCCGGCCTCGGGATGCGGGTCGGGGTAGGCGCCCGCGCGGATGTGGAAGTCGCCCGTCTCGGCCAACGCCTCGATCAGTTCCACCGAATTCGCGAAGCCGTCGGGGTGGGCGGTGAACGCCCCCTCGCCCCTGGGCGGATCGCCCCGGAGCGCCACGATTTCCGTCACGCCGGCCCCGGCATAGCTCCGCGCGATCTCGAGCGTCTCCTCACGCGTCGCGTTCACGCAGGTGAGGTGCGCCGCGACGTTCAGGCCGTAGTGCTTGTGGATCGCTGCGACCGCGTCGTGCGTCAGGTCGCGGGTCGTGCCGCCCGCGCCATAGGTCACCGAGACGAACTGCGGACCGAGCGGCGACAGCGTGCGTACGGTCTCCCAAAGACGGAACGAGGCCTCGATGGACTGCGGCGGGAAGAACTCGAACGAGATGCGGGGCGGGGTCATGGCGATTCCTGCGTTTGTTCCGCTGCCCTTGTCCCATCCGCGGCTTCGTGAGACAAATTCATAATCCTCAACACCATTATGAAGTGGACGGCAGAACGTGCACATCGAGTTCAGGCATCTGAGAACGATCAAGGCGATCCACGACACCGGCGGGCTGGCCCGCGCGGCCGAGCAGTTGCACATCACGCAGTCCGCGCTCTCGCACCAGGTGAAGGGGCTCGAAGACCAGGTGGGCGTCGAGCTTTTCGTCCGCCGGTCGAAGCCGCTGAAGCTGTCGGCGGCGGGGATGAAGCTTCTCAAGGCGGCCGAAAGGATCCTGCCGGAGGTCTCCGCGCTCGAGGACGAGTTCCGGGGACTTCAGGCGGGAAAGACGGGGCGACTGCACATCGCGATCGAGTGCCACGCCTGCTTCGACTGGCTCTTCCCGGTGCTCGAGGAATTCCGCAAGGCCTGGCCCGACGTCGACGTGGACATCCGGCCGGGCCTCGCCTTCGGGGCGCTGCCCGCGCTCCAGAAGGAGGAGGTGGACCTCGTGGTCTCCTCGGACCCCGAAACCCTCGACGGCGTCGACTTCCATCCGCTGTTCGACTACAACCCGGTGTTCGTCGCCTCCGCCCAGCATCCGCTCGCCGCGAAGCCGTTCGTGGAGGCCCACGATTTTCGCGACGAGACGCTGATCACCTATCCGGTCGAACGATCGCGTCTCGATGTCTTCAGCCAGCTGCTCACGCCCGCGAAGGTCGAACCCCGCGCGATCCGTCAGGTGGAGCTGACCGCCGTGATCCTGCTCCTTGTGGCCTCGAACCGGGGGGTCGCTGTGCTGCCCGACTGGGTTGTGCGCGAGGTCCGGTATTCGTCGGACTACGTGACGCGGCCGCTGACCGCCGCGGGCGTCACCCGCAGGCTCTATGCCGCGACACGATCGGACGACAGCGCGAAGCCCTTCATGGCGCACCTTCTCCGGCTGGGGCGGACGCTTCCGGTGAAACTCCAGAGAAGCGGCACGTAGAGCATGTCGTGCAAGAGTCGGCACCGGCTTGCGCATCCCGGACATGCGACATCAGGGGCTTGCAGCGCGTCCCCGACATGCTCATGAATGCGACTCCCGCGGCGGCCGGCGCTCAACCGCTCCCTTCGGAAAGCGCCCCGTCGATCTTGGCGAGCGTCGCCTTCTCGGCCTCCGACACCTGTTCGCCGCCGAAGCCGAGGAAGCCGCCCTCGGTGCCGGCCTCGGCCACGTCCCGCGCGATTCCGCGCAGCCATGTCCGGAACGCCCTCGCCTCCAGACCTCGGTTCTCCAAGAGACGCGAGACGTCCGAGATCCGCGCGATCGCCTTCGCGGTCGCTTCGTCGGGCGACTGGCCCCGCGCGAGGCCGGAGATCGCGTCGCTTGCCGCCTTGCGCGCCTCTGGCGTGTCGTAGGTCGCCATGACCTCGCTCGTGAGGTCGTCGCCGTCGGTTCGGGCCGCCTCCATCGCCCGCGCGGCGGCGGAGCTTTCGCGGATCACGCCGAAAAGACCGCTGGGATCGGCGGCGGTGACCGCGAAACTCGCCAGCATCGGGGCGAGCACGATCTCGGACCATTCGTCGTCGGTGAAGGCGTCTCTCACGGTCATGGCGGATCTCCGAATCGCTGGGTGGAGAGGGCGAGCATCGCGGGCTCAGGGCACCGCGAGGTCGTCGAAGCGAATGTCCGTGACCCGGGCCTTGAAGAAGGGAAAGTAGTCCTCGGTTCCAATCAGGTTGCCGCCGTCGACATGCGTGGGAAGCCGGTAGCCGCCGAAGTCGCGAAACTCCGAGAGGTCGCCGCCGAACGGCTGGACGCGCCATTCGCCCTCGGGGTTGGCGTCGCTCCAGCGGGGCATCACGACGCGGACCGGCTGGCCGTCCTCAGCGACGGTGATCTCGACGGACTGCTCGAGGCCATGGGCCGAGAGGGTGACGCGGGCGGTGTCGGCGTCGACCTCCTCCCAGCGGATGCCGGGGCCGGGCAGGAAGACGGCGGGGGTCCAGAACGTGCCCTCGGCCACCACGCGGCCGAACGCGGAGCGGAAGGCGTCGGCATCTCCGCCGGCGCGCACGACCGGCAGGAGACCGGCGAGCCAGAAGCGGGTCCACGAGGTGTCCGGCGTCATCCCGTCCGATCCCGCGATCAGCCCCGCGTCGAGCCGCCAGACGAAACCGTGGGGCGGCGCGAGGATCTGGCGGGCCGCCATCGGGCGGTATCCGGGCGCGTCCCTCGTGCCCAAGCCGATCTCGCCGCCCATCTCGATGACGGCGGCCCGGCGGAGCGGCGTGCCGGGCGCGATCGTGTAGAGGAAGTAGCGGCGGGCCGGTTCGGGAAGGTCCGCGACCCTCTCCGGATCGAAGACGCCACTCGGGGCGTCGACGCTTGCCAGCGCGATCCAGGCGCGTGCGTCGGCGCGCCGGTCCGCGGCGCGCCAAACGCCGAGAAAGACGAGGGCGAGGACGAGGAGGGCGAGCAGGGAGGCGGCGGCGATCTTCATGCGCGGACAACTCCCGCATCCGCCATTGCGTTTCATCGCCGGTCTTGGCAATCCCCGGCGGCCCCCGTATACGCGCGCCCTGATCGACGGAGACACCCCATGCAGGGCAGCGCCAATCTCAACATCATGATGAAGGCCGCACGGAAGGCGGGTCGGAGCCTCGTGAAGGATTTCCGCGAGGTCGAGAACCTGCAGGTCTCGGCCAAGGGCGCGGGCGACTTCGTCAGCCGGGCCGACATCGCGGCCGAAACGATCATCCGCGAGGACCTGACCGGCGCGCGGCCGAACTACGGCTGGACCGGCGAGGAGAGCGCGCCGGTGGAGGGCAAGGACCCGACCCGGCGCTGGATCGTCGATCCGCTCGACGGGACGACGAACTTTCTCCACGGCCTGCCGCACTGGGCGGTCTCTATCGCGCTCGAGCACAAGGGCGAGATCGTCTCGGCGGTGGTCTACGATCCGGCCAAGGACGAGATGTTCTATGCCGAGAAAGGGCAGGGGGCGTGGCTGAACGACAGCCAGAGGCTCCGCGTCTCCGCGCGCAAGGTGATGATCGAGGCCGTCTTCGCGACGGGCCTGCCTTTCGGCGGTCGGCCGGACCTGCCGGAGACTCTGAAGGACCTCGGACGGCTTCTTCCCGCCTGCGCCGGGGTGCGGCGCTGGGGGGCGGCGGCGCTCGATCTGGCCTACGTGGCGGCGGGGCGCTACGACGGGTACTGGGAGCGGGGGCTCAACGCCTGGGACATGGCGGCCGGGCTTCTGATCGCGAAGGAGGCAGGGGGGCTGGTCGAAGCGATCCGGCCCGGTGGCGATCCGTTGTCGGAGGGCGAGGTGCTCGCCGCGAACGGGCCGATCTTCAACAACTTCGCCGCCGTTATCCGCGCGCAGTGACGCGGTGCGTCCGAGTTCGGACAGGGGTCAAGCATATGATTTCGTGCATTAATCCCTTCGAATGGCCACAGGGTCGGCCACGCCGCGAAATTCTCAGTAGATACGACATATTACGCGAATTCTCTCTCACGCTGGCAATCTGAAATTGCAGGCGGGTGCGCGACGGGATGTAATCTGGTTCAGGTCATCTCGTGGAGTGGACCATGAAGAGCATCCCAAAACCCGACAGCTGCGAGACCGTGCGGTCCGGACCTCGGCCGAACGACGACGCATCGCCGAACATCTTCCCGAGCCATGTCGCTCTTGCGCCGCGCTCGCGGCGGCGGTTCGAGCCGGAGGACGAGGCGCGGCCGCACGTGGCGCTCGCCAGCTGTATCGTCGCCGTCTCGTCGAGTGCTCTTTCCGCGATCGGGGTGCTCCTTGGGGGCGGGGGGATCTGGCTTGCGCTTCTGGTATTTGTCATCGCGCAGATGGCGATCTTCGGCATATGCATACTTCTATGTATAGCCGTTGATATGCGCCGGAACGCCCGCTCCAACAGAAGTGATTCCACTCAATTTTCATTCGAAAAGGATGTAAAAATCCGTAATTACCATGTTGATAAAATTCAATACAAATGAAGAAATATAGTGTCCAATTTTTCACTTCTTGCTTCATTGGTCTGAATCGGGAGCCGAGATTGCACGAGTCCATCGGGGATCTGCCGAATTTTCGCCCCCTTGTCGGAGGAATCTGGCTCCACCGACCACTCAACCAGACCATTCGAAAGGATCAGTTCAATGTTGGTGCTTCTCTCGTTGCTTCGTCCCGATCCTCTGAACGCGCGTTTCGAAACGCTCGTTGCGCAACGGCTCAGTCCGATCCGCAGCTCTGTGGCGCTGTTCTGCCGTAGCAGCGCGGCCTAGCATCGTGGAAGGGCGGCGCGTCGGTGTCCCTTCCACGCCGCAGCCTGCCGTCGGTGCGCGGTCGTCGGGATCACCGCGTGCGGTGGTCCCGGCAATCCGATCCCTCCGCAGGCGAATGAAGCTACCGAATATTCGGAATTCACAGTCAGAAAGTTGCGTGGTGTCTTGCGGCGCGGAGGGCAAACGGTGACATCATTTTCCCGGTGCGCGTCCGCTGTGGCTGTGCTACGAAAATCGAGAATCAACGACCCCGAGTTTGATTCTCGATGCCTGAGGGCGCCACGCGAAAAACAGCCTCGCAAGTTCGTGTCACCTTGAATTTTTGAATTGCGGTGTGGAGGCTGCTTGGAGTTGCGCTCCGGCAATCGTTTGCCGATCCATAACATGATGGAAGAGGAAAATGGACCGCTTGAAGGCGATGCTGGAACTGCGGGAGATGTTGCGCCGGATGGAGCGGGAGGTCGGTCTCGACAGGCTGAGCCCGGTTGAACAGGACGTGTTCCTCGCCGCCCACAGTCTGACGCGCGAGGCGGGCGACATCGTCCAATCCGAGCGCATCCGGAAACACAGGCTGGTGAAGGACGTCTCGTCGGCCACGTACCACCGGGCGCTGCGCGCTCTTCTCGAGCTGGGTCTTCTCGAGAATGCGCGCGGGTCGAGAGCCCGCCTTTACGTCGTGAGGAGCGATCGGATGCAAACCTGACCGATCGACACACGGTCCTCTGGTTATTGTCGATTTGCCTCGCGGATGCGTTACCTGAGAGCTATGGTCGTGGAGCTGCGGGGGGCAGTCGCACGTCATGCAAAGCATCCTGATCATCGCAGGGGCCTACATTCTGTGCCACGGAATCACGGCGCTGCTGGTGACGCCGGTTCAGCACCTCTTCGCATCGCACGCCACGGTGTTCGCGAGCCTGCTCTACCTGCCGCACGGCGTCAGGGTGCTCGCCGCATGGTTCCTGGGATGGCGGGCCTTTCCCGCGCTTGTCGTCGGGGCCGTCGCCTCCGAACTGCTGTTCACTCCGGCCGAGGTCTTCTCGATGCTGCAGCCCGCGATGCTTGCGTCGATCACGGTCGGCGCCATGTCCGCGCCGCTGGCATTCTCGCTGGCCGGCTTTTTCGGCCGCAATCTCCATGCGGGCGAAGGAGGCCTGCCCGACTGGAAGCGGTTGCTGGCCATCGGGGCGCTGGCGTCCGTCGTGAATTCGGTGGGACAGTCGATCGTGTTTTCCGGCTTCATCCTGCCGGAAAGCTTCGCCACCGTCGCCGCGATCTACCCCTTCGGAGACGTGACCGGCCTGTTCGCCTGCATGTGGGCGCTGATGCTGATCTTCCGATGGATCAGGCTGTCGAGTGCCGGCTCCTGAGGGCGAGGTGAGAGCGGGGCCGGATCGCGGTCCGGCCCCGGTTCCATCGCAGCGCCGCGCGTGGATCAGTGCCGCGCGGCCGCGGTCGGCTCGGACACGCCTTCAAGCGCCGCCTCGCCGACGTGGGCCCGTGCGAGATCCGCGAGCGCGATGATGCCGACGAGACGCTTGTCGCGGTTGAGGATCGGCAGGCGCCGTATCTTGTGCTCGGCCATCACCTCGGCCGCGCGCTCGGCATCCTCGTCCTCGTAGCAGTAATACACCTCCTCGGACATGACCTCGCGCACGGTGCAGCGGTCCGGCTCCTTGCCGTCCGCGACCCCGCGCACCGCGATGTCGCGATCGGTCACCATGCCGATCAGGCGGTCATTCTCGCCGACCGGCAGCGCGCCCACATCGTCGTCGCGCATCCGCACCGCGGCCTCCCGGATCGTGGCATCCGGGCTGGTGATATCGACGTTCGTCTCCATCATTTCACTGACGTTCACGGTAGTCTCCTTTCACTTGATGCGAGCCAACACCTGGCCGGGGCGACTGTTCCGCTGGCGGGCGCGGAAAATCGCGAGGCGGGCGGGTCCGGCGCGCACGGTGCATCCCCGACAATCCGTCGTTGCCGCACGGCGCGGTCCGGCCATAGGCTCGACCCGAAAAAAGGAGGGCGGGGGCATGTTCGGGATCGAGTTCAGACGCGGCGAAGGCGCGGTTGCGGCGGTCACCGTGGCCTACGTCGTCGCCTTCACGGCATGGTTCCTGATCCGCGGGAACTACGAGTTCATGGTCTACGTGATCACGATGGTCATCCTCATCGCGCTCGTCGGGCGGAGCCTCAGGTCGGCCGAGTATCCATTGACGATGCTCTGGGCGCTCTCTGCCTGGGGTCTTCTGCACATGGCGGGCGGCGGCGTGCCCGTGGGGGATACGGTTCTCTATTCCGCGCAGGTGGTGCCGCTGACGCCCGAGAACGGCGAGATGACGCTTCTGAAATACGACCAGATCGTCCACGCCTACGGGTTCGGCGTCACGGCCTGGGTGCTCTGGCATCTGATGAGGCGGCACTACCCGGTGCTCGAAGGCACCTGGACGATCCATGTCTATCCTGCGCTCGCGGCGATGGGACTTGGCGCGGTGAACGAGATGATCGAGTTCGTGGCCGTCTTGTCGGTGCCCGAGACGAATGTCGGCGGTTACTTCAACACCGCATTCGATCTGGTGTTCAACGCGGCGGGCGCGGTGCTGGCGATGATCGTGGTGGCGGCGGTGCAGGCACGGCGGTGAGCCCGGGCGTCCGCGGCGCCCGGGTGTTGCGGAAACCGATCGTCACTCCACCACGGTGAAGGAGATCAGGGCGAGCGTCTCGCGCTGGCGCGCGTCCCGGATGCGGAGCCGGATCAGGTGATCGCCTGCCGGAAGCTCGGCGCCGGTGGCCTGCAGCCGGTTTTGTGTGACCGAGGCGTGGCGCGCGAGCCTGTTCGTGACGTTGGCCCAGATCGGGCCGAGGCGATAGTCGATCCGGATCGAGCCCATGTCGACGTCGACGCCGTCGCGCGGCCGGAAGCGGACATCGAAGTCGATGGGCGAGCGCAATGCGAACCCCGAAGGTGACGTGACGTCGATCCCGGGGCCGTCGGCGCGCCTCAGCGCGATCGAGCGGGTCTGGCCGAGCGCCTCGAGTTCCCGGAGGCGGACCTGCTCGAGATCCTGCGTCCCGGACGCGACGTGCGCCCCCAGCGTCGCGGTCTGATCGGCGGTGAGAAGCGCGAAGGTGTCGGCGGCAGGGGCTGGCGAGGCGGCCTGAAGCACCAGTGCCGCGGCGGCAAGACCGCGTAGAACATCACGGAAGACTGTCATCTCGAATGCACCCCCAAAACACCCTCCGCGGAAGCGCGGATGGGCAATGCTACGACAGAAAGCCGCCGCGGCGAAGAGATTGATGCCGGCGGGGTCGTGGCGTGCTCACTTGCGCCTGACGCGCGGGACATCCGTCCGGGTCATCCGGTAGCTCGCTTCGGGATGCGGCGGATGGCCCTCGGTGCGGGCCCAGTAGGCCGGGCCGCCCCGGCGGAGCCAGACCGGGATCGTCAGCGCGAGCCCGGCGACGAAACCGCCCGCGTGCGCCCAGTACGCGACGCCGCCCAGGCGGGTATCGGCGCCGACCCCCGAAAAGACCTGAATCCCGAACCAGATGCCGAGCATCAGCCAGGCGGGGACCGGGAAGATCCGGATGATGATGATCAGGAAGAGCAGGATGTCGACACGCGCCCGCGGAAACATCAGCAGATAGCCGCCCATCACCCCCGCGATCGCGCCCGAGGCCCCGACCATCGGCACCGGGGATCCCGGGTCGGCCGCGACCTGGAGGTAGGCGGCCACGAGACCGCCCGCGAGGTAGAAACCGAGGAAACCGGCATGGCCCATCTCTTCCTCGAGGTTGTCGCCGAAGATCCACAGGAACAGCATGTTGCCCGCGAGATGCAGCGGTCCGCCGTGCAGGAACATGGATGTGAGGAAGGTCTCGGGCGCGGAGATCTGCGGGACGAGCCCCCAGGTCAGGTAGAAGCGCTGCAGCGCGATCTCGTTCGTGAGGTTTGACCAGACCAGCACGAAGACAGCCGCGTTCACCGCGATGAGCGCATAGACCACGTAGGGCGTGGTCTCGGACGGGTTGTGATCGCGGATCGGAAACATGACGCTTCACCTTGGGCGCGGGGTGCGCTCCGTCAAGCCTTCATCGCGGGTTTACTCGGACCGACCCGCGCGCCAGAGTGGCGCCGCCCCCGGGGCCCGCGTGGTGGAATGGTAGACACAGGGGACTTAAAATCCCCAGGCCGGAAGGCCGTGCCGGTTCGAGTCCGGCCGCGGGCACCAGCTCGGCCGGCGGGTTGGTCGCAGCAGACCGGGCGTCCCCATTGCAACTCGGCGCGACCCGCGGCACTGTGGGGCAAAACAAGACATGAGGCCGGGCAGGTGTCACTCAAACTGGAACTCTGGGCCTTCGCGGCTCTCTCGGGGCTGTTGCTGATCTATTTTCTGTCCCCGGGCGGGCAGGCCGAGCGCGAGCGGCTCGGCGAGGCCGCCGAGATCATGGCGCCGAAGCTGATCGGGGAGCCGGAGTAGGCGCTTCGAAGCTGGCGCGGAATGCCTTTGCGCCCCTCCGCTCGGCGAACGGCCCTTACGAGGCGCGGGCCGGCGCCGATCAAGGCGCATTTTTCGACGATCGGGCGTGAGGAAACTCACCGGTCGGGTTGGGGCTTGCGACACGAGACCCTACATGCGGCGGGCCCGAGGCATGTCCCGGGGTTTTGGAGAGCCAGCCGCGCATGGGCATGTGAGAAAAGATCGCGACCGCCCCGCCCGGCCGGGGAAAACGATGCTGAACAAGTGGTCCCTCCGGCGCGCGAAGACGCAGTTCAAGCGCCTGCTCGTGCGCATCCGGCGGACCGTGCCGCCGGGGCTGAGGCTCGTTCTCGGGCTTCTGCTCATGGTGGGCGGGGTCTTTGCCATCTTGCCGGTGCTCGGGCTCTGGATGATCCCGCTCGGTCTCGCCGTCGCGGCGCTCGACGTGAAGCTGTTGCGCGACTGGATGCGCGGGCGCAAAAGACTCGGGCGCCGGAGGCGCTAGCTCCGCACGCCCGCGAACCGGGACTGCCACTCTTCGCGCTGTTCGTCGGTGATCTTGGCGAAGAGCACCTCGGGCACCTCGAAGGCGTGGCCGGCGTGAAGGACGGTGAGTGCATGCGCCTCGTCGTCCGGCCAGCTCCGGTCGTCGGTCTTCATCGCCGCGAACATCGTCTCGGCGGCGTCGGGGACGAAGGGCGCGGAAAGGACCGCGTAGACGCGGATCAGGTTGAGTGACAGACGGATGATGGCCGCGGCGCGGTCGGGGTCGTCCTTGTGGACCGCCCAGGGCGCGGCGGACTGAAGGTATTCGTTGCCGATGACCCAGATCGCGCGAAGCTCTGCCGCGGCCTTGCGGATCTCCATCGCGTCCATGAAGTGCTCGTAGCGCCGGATGCGCGTGCCGAGATCGGCGATGAGCGCGCCTTCGGTGTCGCCGTAGTGGCCGCCCTCGGGAACGACCTCGCCCCATTTCGAGCGGCAGAACTTGGTGACGCGGCTGGCGAAATTGCCCAGCACGTCGGCGAGGTCCTTGTTCACGTTCGTCTGAAAGTTCTCCCAGGTGAATTCGCTGTCGGAGTTCTCGGGCGCGTGGCTTAGGAGCCACCAGCGCCAGTAGTCGGCCGGCAGGATGGACAGCGCCTGGTCCATGAAGACGCCGCGGCCCTGGCTCGTCGAGAACTGGCCGCCGTCGTAGTTGAGGTAGTTGAACGACTTGATGTAGTCGACGAGCTTCCACGGCTCACCCGATCCGATGATCGTGGCGGGGAAGGACAGGGTGTGGAAGGGGACGTTGTCCTTGCCCATGAACTGCACATATCGAACATCCTCGGCGCCCTTGTCGGTCCGCCACCAGCGTTCCCATGCACGATCCGGATATCCGTGCTCCTCGGCCCATTCGGCGCCGCAGGCGATGTACTCGATGGGCGCGTCGAACCAGACGTAGAAGACCTTGCCCTCCATGCCGGGCCAGTCCTCGGTGCCGCGGCGGACGGGCACGCCCCAGTCGAGGTCGCGGGTGATGCCCCGGTCCTGCAACCCGTCGCCGTCGAAGAGCCACTTCTTCGCGATGGAGGTCGTCAGGATCGGCCAGTCGGTCTTGCTGTCGATCCAGGCGGCCAGCTGGTCGCGCAGAGCGGACTGACGGAGAAAGAGGTGCTTGGTCTCCCGGACCTCGAGGTCGGTGGAGCCCGAGATCGCCGAGCGCGCGTCGATCAGGTCGGTCGGGTCGAGCTGCTTGGTGCAGTTCTCGCACTGGTCGCCGCGGGCCTTCTCGTAGCCGCAGTTCGGGCAGGTGCCCTCGATGTATCGGTCGGGCAGGAAGCGGCCGTCGGCCTTCGAATAGACCTGCTTCTCCGAAACCTCCTCGATCAGGCCGTTCTCGGCGAGCTTGCCCGCGAAGTGCTGGGTCAGGGCGTGGTTCTGCGGCGAGGAGGAGCGGCCGAACTTGTCGAAGGACAGCCGGAAGCCGTCGGAGAGATCCTTCTGCACCTCGTGCATCTCGGCGCAATAATCCGCAACCGGCTTGCCGGCCTTGGCGGCGGCGAGTTCGGCCGGTGTGCCATGCTCGTCCGTCGCACAGAGGAACAGCACTTCGTGCCCGCGCGCGCGCATGAACCGCGCGTAGAGGTCGGCGGGAAGCTGCGAGCCCACGAGGTTGCCCAGATGCTTGATCCCGTTGATGTAGGGGATCGCCGAGGTGATGAGGATGCGTGCCATTGCGATAAGCCCTTGGTCCGGAGGCTCGTCTAGCGCAAGGCCGCGCAAGCGTCACCCCCGGAAACGCGTGCGCGGGTCTGGTGTGCGGGACCGTGCGGGTGCAGAGTGCCGCGCAACGACTTTCGGAGGTGCGACCGCCATGATGCGGATCCTGAAGGGCCTGCTCCTGCTCGCCGTGCTCCTTGTCTTCGGGGCGGCAGCGCTTTTCATCGTCATTCTCGATGACGAGCCGCGTGTTGCTGCGGTCGGGGCGCCTGCGCCCGAAGACGTGGCGCGAACGCAGCGCTTCGTGCGCCAGGTGCGTGATGCGGTCTCGGAGCGTGCGAGCGATCCGGCGGACCGAGTCGTGATGATCTCCGAAGAGCAGGCCAACAGCGTCGCGAAGGTCGTCGGGCGGCTGGTGCGCGGTCTCAGGGGCGAGGTCAGGGTCGAGGACCGGCGGGTCTTCGTGACGGCCTCGATGCCGGTGCCGTGGCCCGGCGGCGCGCGGTGGCTCAACGCTTCCGCCGTGGCGCCCGAGTTCACCGATGCGCCGATGCTCGAGCGACTGGAGGTGGGTGGGATGAATCTGCCTCCGGCGCCGGTCATCGAGGTAGGGCGGATCGGAGCGAACCTGATCCTCGGCAACAGCGCCGGCGACATTCTCCTGGACAGCGCGTCGGGCCTGGTGGTGGAGGGCGAGGAGATGCGCATCGCGCTTCGGCTCGACGAGACCGGCAAGTCGGATTTCGCGCAGGGCGTCTTCGGGGCGCTGCGCGGAACGGAGATGCCCGCGGTGGAACGCATCGACGCCTACTACTTCGACCTGCGCGAGGCGATGGAGGCGGGCCGGCTTCCGCCCGAGGGCAGCTATCTGCCCTACCTGCGCCACAGCCTCGAACGCGTGCTCGCGGAGAGCACGGACGAAACGCTGGCCA
>Ga0102926_1000837_pt1 | contig 18351 bp, 16 predicted proteins | sample SalPonR1_A_D2_MG_FD_78173 | JGI IMG/M metagenome (GOLD analysis project Ga0102926, IMG submission 78173) | Salt pond soil microbial communities from South San Francisco under conditions of wetland restoration - Salt Pond MetaG R1_A_D2_MG | ecosystem: Environmental > Aquatic > Marine > Intertidal...
GTAATTTTTATGACTTTAGATTAAGTCATTTTACAATACCAAATATGTTATATTAAAGGGAACCCCCTATTTAAAAAGAATAGGGGGTTTTGTAATAATTCTTCAACAGAGTGCAACAGAATTGAAGAAAAAATAAAAAAGGAGTATCTTATTTTTCAAAGAAAGGTAAAAAAGCTCCAAATATGACAATTAATGGAAAAAAAAGAACAATTACTAATAATAAAAGTATAAGGAGTTTTTTATTATTAAATATATGATTAAGTGGTTTTTTAAATAAATATTTATTTTCCATATTTGGGTATCTCCTTTTTTTATAAATAAATAATAAGATATCCCCAAGGACATATAATGTCCCAATACAAAAGATTATAATAATTTATTCAAATTTATTATTTCCTTTTTCCAAAGTGATACAAGTTTTTCAGGACTTATAGGTATTGATTGACTTCCAAATGATAATATCTTTGATAAGATTTCCTCATAAGAGCTAAAAGGTAAGCTCATAAATAATTTATTATCTTTGTATTTAATTGTTTGATCTTTATGCCAAGTTTGTGTTTTTACAATTTGTGCGGCTTTTCCCTTGAATTCAATGATAGCTTTATGACTAACTTTATTCATAAATATTCCAAAGCCAGATGATATGTATGTTTCTAATTCATTTTCATTTTCTTCATATATATATTTTTTTAATAATTCTTTAGGATTTTTCATTCTTGATAAATGAAAATTTCGTAATTCTTTTTTATTTAAATCAAAAGCTATTAAATACCAGGCTTTACCATCATTTACTAATCTAAGAGGTTGTACTTCACGATTGGATTTTATATTTGATAGTGATGTATAGCTGAATTTTAGGCAATAGTTGTTTTTCATAGTAAAAGATACAACAGAAAAAATATTTTTTTTGGGTAAATCAATAATAGGGGATAGAAATAAAATTTTTTTTGATAAATTGATAGTTTCTTTATCAAGAGTGTAATCAATACCTTGAGAAATTAGTGAAGATGATAGAGGCTGTAATCCGTTTGCATTACTAAAGTTGTCAAAAATAGCTTTAAATATAAGTGTTTTATCATCGTTAGAATTAGTTAGGGTGAAATCATACTCATAAACATAGAAATGATTTTTATAATCATAAATAATTGGTGCAAAAAACCTATCTCTCATATACTCTATATCACGTTTTACTTGCCTAGAACTAATTTCAAATTTTTCAACTATTTTTTGAACAGTTAAGGGAATATTGTGAGATAATTTTTTATCGATGTATATAATTCGTTCTGTTTGGCTCATATATATAAATTATCACAACGTAAAGTATAAATAAAGAAAATAAATATAAGTACAAAAAAATAGCCGTCAAAAAGACGGCTATTATATAAAAAATGTAAAATTTACTTAAAATCACCAGGTTTGATTTCTGAGCCATATTTTGCTTTAGCTTCAGAAATTTTCTTAATGAATTCATCCCATTTATCAAAAATCAATTGTGGGCAAAATTCGTCCATTTTTTTGAAATATTTTTTACTTCTTTCTAATTTTTCAATCCATTTGTCACAACGGAAAGTAAATTGATAAGTATAATCTTCTAAAGAATAGTCAATATCTAAATATTTCTTAAATAAAGCTTTAATATCTTCATATAGAGGAATTTTACCAGTAGGTGTATCTAATGCATCATATTCACCATGTGTTCTACCTTCAGCCCAGTGTAACCAAACTTTTTTAGCAGTTTTAGGTGTACAGAATTTACCTTCTGTTGTTCTTAAGAAATAGTTAGTTGAGAATACTTTTGGAACTTCTTTTAAATCTTTAACAAAGTTAATATTATTTAATGTGTATTCACCTAATGGGTATGATAAGAAGTCCATATTAGCCATTGGGCTAGGAGTTCTAACACCTTCAGCACCTAATGTAGCACTTGTTGTTTCAGATTCTAGAGTACAAGCTTTTAATAAGATACCTTCTTCCCATGATGCAGATTCTTCTACAGGAACTGTTGTATCACTATCACGTCCACCATATAGTACACCGTCAATTAATACACCTTTTTTATCATTGAATCCAGCTTCATCAAAGTTATCTAAGTAATCTAATCTCATTGTGTAACGAGCGTTGCCGTGAGCACATTTAATTTCATTACCTTTAGCATCTTTTTTGCCTTCATACCAATCTTTACCAGAGAAGTTATCACCTTTTGTAGGTGTATCTAATCCAGAACCTAACCAATATGGTTTGTTGTCTAATCCACGTAGTACGTTAGAGAAAATAACTTCTTGGTTTTTCATTAAGTTTTCAAAAATAACAGGGTCATCTGTTGAATTTACATCTTTAATAATACCAAAGATACCTTGTTCTACGTTAACAGCTCTGAAATCACCATCGATATTTCTGAAATAAGCAATATCATCACCAACAATTTGTTCACCAGGAATCATAGCAGTAGATGTTTTACCACAAGCTGATGGGTAAGCACCTGCAAAGTAAGTTTTGCGATTTTTTTCTTCATCAACACAAGCCATTACGAACATATGTTCACATAACCAACCTTCTTGTCCACCTTTGTTGATAGCAAGACGCATTGAGTGTTTTTTTAGACCAACAGTATTACCAGCATATTGAGCGTTCATTGAATAAACAATATTGTTTTGAGTATCCATATAGATTCTTCTCTTATCAATGTTTATTGAACAACCTCTTTCATCTTGTGCACCAGCTGAGTGGATAAATCTAAAGAAATTATCTTTTTCATCTGCAGGCATTTTTTTAAAGTGTTCATAAGCAGGTCTATAAAGAATAGATTCAGAGTGAGCAACATAGAATGAATCTGTGAATTGAACACAAGGCATTGTGAATTCACTAAATGCAGGTCCTTCACAGAAGAATTTAACTAGAGCTTCTTTGCCTTCCATATTGTTTTTAGCAATAGACATGATTTCTTCTAAACCATCATCATATGCAACAGAGTTAAGGCTTTTCATTTTTTCTAGGTTTTCTGGGTAAACCATGTAACGAGTATTAACTTTGTCACGTGCTTGGTCTTTAGGGCCATCCCAGTGGATAGTTTGTTTGTCATTTGCTAATACAAATTCTTCGCCTTTAGCTACAGCTTGATCTCTTATGTATTGTTCATCTTCTTTACTGTCGTCACAAACATAGATACTTGCTGGATTACAGTGTTCAGCAAATTGTCCAACGAAATTCAATACTTTTTCGTTTTCTAGTGCTGTTAGCTTTTTATAGCTAGCTTCATTCATTTTGCTCTTAAGTAAATCGGCATACTTAGAATTCATTTATTTCTCCTTTGGTGAATCTTAATTATAAAAGACACCATAAAATCTATAATTACATTTTATAATAATGTAATTAAAATGTTTTCAAATAGTTTAGATGTTTCTCATCTAACATAAATACTCTGTCTTTTTAATAGAAAAAAAATCGAGATATTATAATATATCTGACTATAAAACTATATACAGAAATTATTGTATTTCCTTACCTTATAATAAAAAAAAACGTAATAAATTTCAATAGGCTATTTATTCTTTTTTAATTTTAGCATGATATTATATAACAAATTTAGTATATTTTGATATATGTCAAATATAATGAATATTAATTTAATATATATACATTCTTTTTATATAAAAAGGTATAATTTTGTTTATTATAGGTAATGATATTTAATTCATTATGCTTTACTATATTATATGAATTTTAGTATTAAGGGGAAAAAATGGTTGAATTAGCAATGCCTGCTGGATCAATTCAATGTGGATTAGTTGCTTTTAGAGATGGCGCTGATGCAATCTATTTAGGATTGCAAAGTTTTTCAGCAAGGAAAAAAGCAAAAAATTTTAGTATTGAAGAATATTCAAAAATATATAAATTTGCAAAAAATAATAATAAAAAAGTTTACATAACATTAAACACTGTTATATATGATGCTCAAATAAAATCTATTATTAAATTATTAAAAGAAATTGAGTTAATCGGTTGTGATGGCTTAATTGTACAAGATTTAGGGCTAGCAAAAATAATTAGAGATTCTTTTACAACCTTAGAACTTCATGGCAGTACACAATTAGCAGTTCATTCAGTTGAAGGAGTGAAGGCTATGAAGAAATTAGGTTTTACTAGAGTTGTCTTATCAAGAGAATTAACAATAAATGAAATTGCTATAATTAGAAAAGAATGTAGAGATATAGAGTTAAAAGTTTTTATACATGGTGCGCTTTGTTATGGGTTCTCTGGTTTATGTATGGCTAGTAGAGTTATTACAGGTAGAAGTGCAAATGCTGGGGTTTGTGCTCAAATATGTAGGTCATGGTTTTCTAATAAAGGTGAAAACGGTTTTTTCTTTTCAATGAAAGATCTAAATGCTGGTGAAATGGCTAAACAATTAAGAGATTTAGATATTGATAGTTTAAAAGTAGAAGGAAGAATGAAATCTCCAGCTTATGTTTCAGCTGTCACAAAATACTATAGAGCAATATTAGATAACAAGCCATATGAGAATTTAATTGAAGATGTTAAAACAACATATTCACGTAGTTATTCAAAAGGTTGGTTAGATGATTATAATAAAGATAAATCAAGATTAATTGATAAAGAGTATCCTTCTCATAAAGGTGTTTTATGTTCAAAAGTAATTGAAATAAGAAAAATTTATGATGATTATTATGCATTAATTAAGCTTAATACTGATATATCACAGCATGATGGATTAATGTTCTTAAATAAGAAGGATCAAGTTCTAAGTGATATTAATTTTAGTGTAAAAACTTTATTAGATAAAAGAAAGAAAGAAGTAAAAAAAGTTAGAAGTGGTGAAATTGCATATTTATTGTTGTCTAAGCGTGAAAAGGATTTAAATGTTGGTGATTCACTATATTTAATAAAAAAACATAATCAAGATGAAAAAATTATAAATGTTGACAGATTCCCTTTATATAAGAATTATTCAAAAGCCTCTTTTATTATAAATAATAATAGTATTAGTATAGTTGCAAAGTTTTCTTTTATAGATGAAGTGTTTTGTAAAAATGATATAAATATTGAAAAAGCAAGAAATAAAATATCTTATAATGAAAAAATATTAAATATTTTTAAACAGTCTAATAATAGTAAGTTTGAAGTAAACGAAATTGATATAATAAATAATTCAGATATTGAAACAGATTCAATTTTTTTACCTTTGTCTGAAATTAAGAAATTAAGAAGAGCTTTTTATACAAAAATTGATAATTTAGTTGAAGAGTTTATTCTAAAAGATTTAAGTGTTAATAATGATATTAAGAAATTTAATTCAATAGAATTGCCAAAAAGAACTTTACTTTATACAAATAAATTACCTTTTTTTCAAGAAATTCCAACTTCAATTGATTCTTTGATAAAACTAAGAGATGATTATTATTTGCCATTACCTCCAGTATTTTTTAATGAGAATGAACAGATTCAACGATTAAAAATTCTAATCGATAAAATAAAAGATTGTGATTTAGTTGATAATTTTTATATTGGATTAAATAACATAGCTCATTTAAATTGGATTAACGATAATGAAATAAAGGTATTTGCAGATATATATTTTTATTTAGCTAATCGGTTTTCAGCTCAAAGTTTTATTGAAAGAGATTTAAATATTGTTGGAGGATATTTGTTTTTTGAAACAATTGTAGGAGATATCAAGGATTGGCCTTTTGTTCCAACTCGAATTGATAGCGATTTTATTCCCCCTTTATTCATTTCTAGAACAAATTTTTCATTTGATTCATTAAATGATAAAAAAAAGGATTATGAATATGATATTAATCAAAGAGATAATGAGTATAGTGTTATTTCAAACAAGGAGTTAACATATTTACTTAAAAAAAACTAGGAGGAAATATTTTTCCTCCTAGAATCTTAGACATTTTTTATACTCTTAATATTTTCTCCATTTGATTATTTAAATAAATATCTCTAGGTATTATTTAAATAATTCTTTAGATTAATATATTGATTATTCTTCTAATAAGCCATAATCCCTTACAAAAGCTTCAGCATTTTGAATTGAACCACCTGCAGCACCTTTAACAATATTGTTAACCATTAGTACAAAGCCTAATTTATTACCTTTTTTCTTTACACGTCCTGTGTATACAACCATACCTCTAGGATCGCCCCAGAATGCATATTTTGGTTGTGGGAAAGTTTGCTCGCTACTATAAACAACAGATTGTTTTGGAGTAGAAGGTAAATCTGTAACAACTTTAAAGTCTTCCCATGCTTTTATAATATCTTCTTCATTTACTCCTTCATCACATTCTAGCCAAACTGTTTCTAAGTGTCCGAACATAACAGGACATCTAACTGTAAATGCATATACTTCTGGATCAATTGATAATATTTTTTTAATTTCTTTTTCAATTTTAGCTTCTTCTCCATTAATGAAAGGAATACAGTTATCTGTAATATCTAATGATGATAATCCAGGATATCCTGCTCCACTAACACTTTGGTATGTGTTTACATGAATAGAATTTATATTAAATTGTCTTAAAGGAGCTAAAGCCATAGCTAATCCTGTTGTAACACAGTTTGCATTTGTTACACAAAATCCTGTATTAGGGTAACCTTGATCTCTAATTAAATCTAATTGTTCTAGATTTGTTTCAGGAATTAAGATTGGAACATTAGAGTCATAGCGCATAGCAGCCGCATTTGAGAAAATATAGAAACCATGTGCACGTAACTGAGGTTCTGCTTCTCTTGCAATATTTGCTGGTAATGCAGAAAATACAATTTGTACTCCAGCTTCTTTCATTGAATCAAAATTAAATTCCTTCATTTCGATATCTTTAATTGAGCTAGGCATTTCTAATGGAAGAATCCAATGGGTTGTTTTTGAATATGTTAATCCTACTCTTGAAGCAGAAGCAGTTGCGTATGCTACATTAAACCAAGGGTGATCAGCTAACATCCACATGAATACCTGACCTACTGCACCAGTTGCGCCAATAACAGCTACATTAATCTTTTTTTCCATATCGTTTCCTTTTCGGGTTTTCCCTGTTTTTTTTATTGATTTTATATAACACTACAGCTTTCTAGTTAAAAAATCAATACATTTTAAAGAAAAATGTTAATAAATTTACAAAATGTTATTATAGGAACAAAAAAGTTTATTATATTAAACAAATTTCGGTCTTAATGATTAGTTATTTATTTTTTTTGATAGTTAAGTAAGTTTTTATTGTTTTATTTATATTATAGTCAAAATATCTTCTTAGTAACTTTTAAATTACTAAATATATAAAAATTTAATCAAATATTTATATATTTAGTAAAATCTCTATGATATTTTTTTGTTTTACATTTTTTTAAGATAATGAACAAAAAAAACTCTACTTTTTTTAAAAAGTAGAGTAAAAACTGAATATAAACAAAGTATCTAAGAAAGTTTTTTTCCTAATTCTACTAATTCTTGAATAATAGAATCATCTGGTTCTAAATTAGAAATAATACCTTCACTAACTAAATTTAAATTATGAGATTTACATATTTCTTGCCAATCTCTCATCCATTGCCCATCTCCCCAATCATATGAGCCAAATAGTGCTATATTTTGATTCTTTAATAAAGGTAATAAATCATTGAAAAAAGGTTCAAACTCATTTTCTTCTAAAACTTCATCTCCCATAGCTGGACATCCTAGAGCAATTGAATCATATTGAGCAATTTCATTCGCATTAGTTTCACTTACTTGGAAAATATTACAATTATCTTTAGCCCCGTTTTTTATAGCATTTGCCATTTTTTCAGTGTTAGATGTCATAGACCAATAGACTATAGCTAATTTCATAAAACCATCTCCTAATATATTAATTGGTATTATACCAATATGAAATTATAGTTAGTAGTTACTAACTAATTAAAGTATATTAATAAAATCCTACACAGTCAATAGGAATAATTTAATTAATTAAAATTGAACAGAGCAAATACTTATCAAAAAAGAAGTTAAAAAATATGGTGACTAAAAATAGTCACCATAAACAGGGAAAAATAATGGAGTGATAAATTTATAACACAGCTATATATTATTTAGGGATAAATTTTTATTATATATATGTTAGCATTATATAACTTATATTGCTATAATAATTAGTCTTTTTATTTTTGTCAAGTCTTTTTATTTTTGAATATTTGCTTTTTTTATTAATAAAATAGTATGAAGATGTTTGCTAGTTTTATCGATTTTATAAATGTATTTTATTTTACCCCATTGATAGCCTTCAAATCTTTTAGATAAAGATCTGTATCTAATATAAAATTCATTATTATCAGGGATGATTCCATTATATGTATGATGAAAAGTTTTATTTTTTTCTTCTAATAATATATTAGCATCTTCGTGGAAGACTACATTATTTAGTAAAAAATCAAAATTGTTATTTTTTGTTGATTCTAAAAAATCTTTATTATTTTTGGGAGAATACATAAAAATTGGTTTATTAGTGAAAGAGTCATATTCTCCTAAAAATTCATAATCTGAAATTATTATTTTAATTAATTCTTGGTGTTTGTTAAATTTTTCTAATAAACTTTTATTATTGTTAATATTTATTATTATGCAAAAAGCTTTTATAGGCATATTATTATTAAATAGAGTATAGCTAGATACTTGATACCATCCAATTTTATTATTTTTTAAATTAAATCTTCCAATCCAATCGTTTTTTTGTTTCTTTAACATATTATTAAAAAACTCTAAAAAACTATTTTTATCATCTTTATAAATTAAATTTTTCTCTATTAAAGAATTTGGAATGTTCTTTACATATTTATTTACAAATTTAATTTGAGAGTTTTCAAAAATATCAGTTTTAAAACTTCTATTTACAAGATCGACTATCAAAAGTTTAGAATCAATATTTGATTGAAAAATTGTCTTACTATCTAATTCATTATTATTTTTATTTAAGTATTCTAAATTTTCAACTAATGAATATAAAATATATTTATTTGATTTATTTTTTTTGCAATTAAGTGTTTCTTTTACCCAAATAACATTTCCATTTTTATCAATTAATCTATATGCTACATATTTTTTAGGCATATTTGTTGTTAATTTTTTATATACAGAGGTTAGATATTCAATATCTTCATTATAAACTAATTTTAGATAATTTTTTTTTGTATATTTTATAATTTCTTTTTGTGAGTAATTTAGCATAGAGCAAAAATTATCACTTAGTTTTTTTATTGTAAAAATATCATCAATGTAATTTTCATGGGATCCTAAATCTGAATAAAGAAATTTGTTATTGGTAGTAGAAAATTTAATACTATTATCTTTTTCTTTATTTTTATATTCGCTTGAATTATCAAATATAGGTTGGATGATTGAATAATATTGAATTTGTGATTTTTCTTTTTGTGTAACAATTGTTGCAATAACATTAATATATGTATTTTTTATATTAATTCTAAATTTATAATTATAATGTATATTTATACCTTTGTTATTATTTAATTGATGTTTAAATAAAGCTAAATCTTCACTATGAATATAATCAAATAGATTTGTATTTATTATATTATTTGCTTGTTGGTTTTCTAAATTGAAAATAGAAATAAATTGTTTATTAACAGATGAAATAGAAATATAATTTTTATTTTCATGTTTGGCTATTAATAAACCGCCTTTTGCATGTTGAGAAAAGGATGTTGAGTTTATTTTTGGTGTTATAGGGTAATCAAATTTTAATGATGCAATACTTGGTTTATTGTTTTCAAATACAACTGTTGCAAATAAATCAACTTTTAAGTTAATTTCTTTTTTATTATTTATTAAATTATAATTATATTGGATATTATAAACATTGTCAGAAATTTGAAAACTTTGTTCAACGAGAGATTGTATCTTAAATTTGGATGGGATTATTGATAGATCTAAAGAAAAAATAGCTTTTAATTCATCTAAATTAGATAATTCAGACATTTTATTAGGGCCACTCCAGACAACTTTATTAGTTAAATATTTAAAAGATTTATCAATATTTCTTTCTTTATAAAATGCATTACAAAACTCTTTTACTATTAATAGTGCATATTCTTGTTTATTTGTCATAGTATACTCAAAAATTTTTTTTAATTTTAACATGCAAAAAATCAATAAACAAGAGGATGTCATATTTTATATCTTAAAGGTGATAATGTTACATACATATATTCAATATATTTGTTATTTTTTTATCGAAATTAAATATTGGAGAAAAATATGTCAATAGAAATTAATAAAAATAGATGTCCACAGAATCATCCTTGTCCTGTTACAAGAGTATGTCCTACTAATGCAATTAAACAAAATGGATTTAGTGCCCCATATATCGATAAGAGTAAATGTATTGATTGTGGTCGATGTTTGAGGTTTTGTGCTTTTGGAGCTTTTTCAAGAGGTTAATTTTTTATTTATGTCAATCTAAAATCATGGTAGTATGTATATATGGAAAAAAAAGATATAATTGAAAGATTGCAAGAGCTTTATATTTATGATTTGTACGGATTTAAGAGAGAACTAAAAGCATTATCAATGATTTTATTGCTTGATGAAAAGATAAATTGTGTTGCTACTGCAATTATAGAGGGTAAAAGAAGATTTGTTTGTGTAACTGATTATAGAGTAATAATATTATTTACTCCAATTGTTGGTATACCTGAAAATACTGTAGTTTTGAGAAAAGCAATAGTTGATTATTCTGCTGAAAAAAAATTCTTTAAATCAGGTTTTTCTTTTTCAACAAAAGATATGAATTTTAAATTTAGAAATACACAAAAAAGAATTATTGATTTATTTCTTTGGTCAATGGAACAACCAATAAAAGAATATGAGAATTAAAAAAAAAGATTAGTTATTATTTACAATTAAATTTTTGTAATTATTATTTTTTAGTAGATATAAAATGTAGATTTTTAGGAATAAGTTAATATCAAATAAATTTAAAAAAATAAACCTCCAAAGTAGTTTCAATAATTATTGAGTTTACTTTAGAGGTTTCCTTGTATAAAGGATTATTTAGTTTGTTATATGTTATTATTTAATAATAGCATCTTTTTCTAACATACCAAGTTTTTTAGCAACGAATGAAGTACAAGTTAAATCGCCAAATACGTTAAGAGCTGTTCTTCCCATATCTAGTATAGCATCGATACCTAAAATTAATGCATATGCACCAGCAATTGCTGTACCAGGTTCGATAGGCATACCAACTTGTTGCATTACCATAGCTAACATAATAGCACCAGCACCAGGAACACCTGCAGTACCAATAGAAGCTAGAGTAGCTGTAAGAACAATAAGTCCAAGATCGCCAGCACCAAATAGGCCATGACCAACAGATAGTGCGATAAATATTGAACAAACACCTTGATAAATAGCTGTACCATCCATATTAATTGTAGCACCTAAAGGAAGTGAGAAAGAATAAACTTCTTTTTTAACTCCTAATTCTTTAGCAGCTTCAATAGTTACAGGCAATGTTCCACTTGATGAACGAGTTACAAAAGCAGTAACAAATGGATTTCTTGCAGATTTCCAGAATGTTGATAATTTTATTTTTCCCATTCTTAAAATACTTGAGTATACTAATAAGATATGAGCTAAATAACCTAAGAAACAAGCTACTGTAACGATAGCTAGAGAACCAGCAACAGAAGCACCTTGTTTTGCAAAAACTCCACAAATTAAGGCGAATACCCCAATTGGTGCATATTGCATGATACCTTTTACCATTCTCATCATTATTTCTGCAAAGCCATCAAAGAAATCAAACATTACATTTCCAACTTTGTTTAATCTTTCATCTTTAGAAACTTTTAAGTATGAAAGACTGATACCAAAGATAATTGCAAAGAATATGATTTGAAGAATAGCACCTGAGCTTAAGGCTGAGAAAATATTTTTTGGAATAATACCAGATAGGGTATTCCAAACAGATACTTCAGCAGTTTTTCCAGCAGCTTCAGCAGCCATTGTTGCAGCGATTTGAGCGTTAGGTCTAAAGATAAATCCCATTAATAAACCAATTGCAACTGCAACAGCAGAAGTTAATAAATAAACTCCAACTACTCTTAAACCAACTTTACCTAAGTTAGCAGGAGAAACCGAAGCAGATCCTACTACTAATGTAGAAAATACTATTGGGACTAATATCATTTTTAAAAGTCTAACAAAAATATCACCAAGCATTTGTAGCCAACCAGGAATTTGAGTAATTCCACTAGTGGCGAGAATGATACCAACTACTGCACCTAATACTAAACCAATTAAGATTCTGTACAATAAATTGAAATTAAAATACCAACCGAATAACCTGTTCTTGTTAACAGGAGCATCTTTTGCCATAAAAAACCTCCATTAATTGTTAATTACTAACAAATTAATATTAACATAAATTTCATATTTTGCAATTTTTTTATTTATTTTACTTAACATTATTTGTCTTTTATCACTTGAATTATTTGATGCAACCCCCCTCTTCTTTTTTTATAGGTCAATTGGTTGCAATAAATATTGCAAAAGATATAGTTGCAATTACTAGTGCAATAAAGTTTTTAAATTTTTTTATTATTTTAATCTTGTAGGTTTTTGTGGTTAATAAAAGGACTATTACAATGAGAACATTCTCTAGGTATTTCTGTAGTAGTTTTACCATGAATTGTATTAATAAAATATTCAGTATCGAATTTATTTTTTTGGGAAATTCTTGATTCTTTTGTAACTATGAATTGGGGTAATTCAAGAAATGTATTAGCAAAAAGGCTCATTGGGTACTTCCTTTATTGTTTTGGTTTGGTTACTTATACAATAACAGAGAATGTACCCATTTTCTATTTTTAATTATTCTATATATTTTTATTATTTAAATAGCTTGCTAATGTCTCCACTATTTTTTCCTATGAACCTAATATTATATTTTAAAAGCAAAAAAAAACCTTACCAAAAAGGTAAGGTTTAATATTCGAGAGCGACGGGGATCGAACCCGCGATCTTCGGCGTGACAGGCCGACGCGATAACCATCTTCGCTACGCCCCCAAATGACAAGAGTTAAAGTATAGAATTTATTATATATTGTCAATAGGAAAATGAAATATTTAGTTTTATTTCTTGAAACTTAATAATCGAAGTGCATTAAGTATTGCAAGAAAAGTTACTCCTACATCTGCAAATACAGCAGCCCACATATTAGCTAATCCTAAAGCTCCTAAAAGCATGATTATAAATTTTATTCCAATAGCAAAAAAGGCATTTTGTTTTACAATTTTCAAACTTTTTTTTGCTAGTTTTATTACTGAAGATAAATTACTAAGCTCTTCTCCCATTATTACTACATCACTAGCTTCAATTGCAGCATCACTTCCCATTGCTCCCATTGAAATTCCAACGTCACTAATTGCAAGTGCAGGGGAGTCATTGATTCCATCTCCCACAAATGCTACTGCTTTATTATTATCAGATGCAATTATTTTCTCTAATTCTGTAACTTTATCTTGAGGTAATAAGTTATATTTAAAATTATCTATGTTCAATTCTTTTGCTATTTTATGAGCATTTTCTTTATTGTCTCCACTAAAGATATATATATTTTTGATATTATTTTTTCTTAGATCATTAATTGATTGTTTACTATGTTTTTTTAATTTATCTCCAATGGATATTAAGCCTTTGTAAGAATTATCAATTGCTATATAAACATAAGTATCACTTTTTTCTAAATCATTATAAGTGTTTATTTTGATATTATTTTCTAATAATAATTCTTTTTTTCCAACTAAAAGTTTTTTATTGTTTACTATTGCAGATATTCCTTTGCCGGCAATTTCTATAATATCTGATGCAATATAGTCTTTTTCTGTTGTTTTTATTTTTTTATATTCTTCAACTAGTACTTTTGCAATTGGATGATTAGATAATTTTTCTACACTGTTTAAATAATTGAATAATTCTGCTTTTTCAATATTATTTAATTTGATAGCATTTATATTAAATTTTCCTTTTGTTAATGTTCCTGTTTTATCAAAAACGATTGTATCTATTTGAGCAAGTTTTTCTAAATAAATACTACCTTTTACTAATATACCTTTTTTTGAGATAGCACCGATTCCACTAAAATAGGATAACGGGATTGATACAACAAATGCACAAGGACAAGATACCACTAAAAACATTAGAGCTCTATATATCCAAGTTGAATATGGTACATTAGTAATAAATAGAGGAGGAATTGTTGCTAGAAGAAGGGCGGAATAAACTACAAATGGAGTATAATACTTTGCAAATTTTTTTATAAAAACTTCATTTTTAGATTTTTTTTCACTTGCAGATTCTACAAGATGTAATATTTTTGATATAGTTGAATTATTATATGATTTTGTAACTTTAATTTTTATAGGGGATGTTAAGTTTAAACTTCCGCTTAAAACTAATGAGTGTTTTTTTACATCTTTAGGTAGAGATTCTCCACTAAGGGGTGAAACATCTAAAGCTGAATTTCCATCAATTATTATTCCATCTAATGGTATTCTCTCACCTACTTTTACAAGTATTATGTCATTGATTTTGATTTCTTTAGGATTAATATCATGTATTTTATCCGCATCAACTTTGTGAGCAATATCACTTTTTAAACTTAATAAACTTTTTATAGATCTTTTTGATTTAGTAATTGCATATTGTTCAAAAGTTTCTCCAATTTGAAAAAATAATATTACTGCAACACCTTCAGAAGAACTCCCAATCATGAATGCACCTATAGAAGCTATAGACATTAAAAAGGTTTCATCTAAGAAATCTCCAGTTTTTATATTTTTTAAAGCTTTTAAAATAATATCATATCCAATAATTACATATGATAATAACATAATATATAATTTATATTCTTTTAAAAAAGTAATAGCTATTATAAATAATAATAATGAAATAATTATTCTTTTAATTTTAGAGGTCATAAATGGTTTCCTTATATGAATAGATATTCATATGTTAGTTATATTTTTCTCTCTCTCTTATTTTGTAGAGAGTATGGTAGAAATATATATGAAAATTCATTCATATGTCAATATACTATTCACTTATTTTATGACTAATATGTTCAATTGCAATTGAAATTATATCTTCAACATGTTCATCATCAAAAGAATAAAATACATTTTTCCCATGTTTTTTTGATTTTACTACTTTTGCATTTTTTAGTATTTTAAGTTGATGTGAAATAGCTGATTGTTCCATTTGTAATTGAGTTGTCAAATCATTTACACATAATGGACCATTTGTTAGTGCAAGTATAATCTTCATCCTTGTTGAATCGCCTAATACTTTAAAAAATAAACAACAAGAATCAAAATTTGATTTTATTAATTTTTTTTCTATCATAATCAATGTTTTCCCTTATTAATTTAATTGTACAACTAAAAAATATTAACTGTAAAGTATTTATAGTTTGCACAATTAAATTAATTATTTGTTCTATTTGTTTATTTAATTTGACCCTATAAATTATTGTTGTTAAACTAAGGTTAATATTATTGAATAATATATTGGTATTACACCAATATATTTTTTAGGAGCATTTTATATGAAACCAACATTAGTTGTATTAGCAGCAGGAATGGGATCCCGTTATGGTGGGGTAAAACAAATAGATTCTGTAGGTAAAAATGGAGAAACTTTATTAGATTATGGAGTTTATGATGCACTTAAAGCTGGATTTAAGAAAGTTGTATTTATTATAAGAAAAGATATTGAAAAAGATTTTAAAGAAAGATTATTTGATAGAATTAGTAGAAATATGGAAGCTGAATTTGTTTTTCAATCAATGGATTCTTTATTAAGTAAAAAGCAGATTGAATTAAGTAAAAATCGTGTAAAACCTTGGGGAACTATCCATGCTGTTTTATGTGCAAAAGAAGTGATTAATGAACCATTTTGTGTTATAAATAGTGATGATTATTATGGACGAGAAGCTTTTGAAATAATGGCTAAACATTTATCAACATTAGATGAAAATAGCACAGAACATGCTTTAGTTGGATATGTATTGAGAAATACAATGAGTAAATCAGGAAGTGTTTCTAGAGCTGTTTGTACAATAAAAGATGATTATTTAGTAAGTATGAAAGAAAATACTAAGATTGAATTTGTTGAAAACAAAATAATAAGTCATATTGATAATAAAGCTGTTGAAATGAGCGGGGATGAATGGGTTTCGATGAACTTCTTTGGTTTTGCTCCATCAGCTTTAGTTTCTTTTGAAAAATATTGGAATGAATTCATTGAAAAAAATATTTCAAGTGAAAAAGTTGAATGCTACTTGCCTGAAGGTGCTAGTGAGATTGTTAAAACTAACCAAGGTAAATTAAAATTTTATACTACAAATGAAAAATGGTTTGGAATGACATATAGTGAAGATAGAGATAATGTAAAAAAAGAATTAGCAAGAAAAACTGAAGAAGGATATTATCCTCCAATACTATGGGAAAAGTAAAATTGAGAAATAACTATCAATAAAAGGTTTTTTAATATTAATATAGCAAATGGCCAGAAATAATTTTTTATTAAATCTGGCTTAGCTATAATATAAACTTTATAAAAATATTAATAAAATATTTTTATTATAAATGTTTTGATTTCCAAGCAGCGGTAGCAATTGGAGTAAAGCCTTCTCCCATTACTTGATATGCGTCATGAACAATAACAAAAGCATCTTTATCTATAAGATGTATATGATTTATAAATTTACCAATTTTATTATTTGAAATTACTGTCATAATTACTGGTTTTTCTTGATTTGAATATAATCCTTTGCCTTCTAAAATTGTTCCACTATGATCCATATCTTCTAAAATAACTTTTTTAATTTCTTCTCTCTTATTAGATATAATGTATAAAGTTTTTGAACTATAACTTCCTAGTCCTAATAATATTTTATCAATACCTACACTAGTTATATAAATTGTAATAATCGCATACATAGCAGCTTCTATTCCGAATATAAAAGTACTAAAACCTACAATAAGAGCATCAATTATAAACATTGCATTTCCGAGAGAAAAGAATGTAAATTTATTAATCATTTGGGCAAGAATGTCGGTTCCCCCAGTGTTTGCTCCACTTTTCATAACAAATCCAAGGCCTGCGCCAAATAATATGCCTCCAAAAATTGCAGATAAAAGATAAGCAATATGGAAATCATAATTAATTATGCCTTCAACCCCAAAAATTTCTGTTTGTATAATAGTAAAACCGGAATATAAAATTGTTCCTAATAAAGATTTAAGTCCATATTCTTTTCCAAAAATAAATAATCCTAAGAAAAAAAGAGGTATACTTAATAATAAAATGCTTAATCCTAAATTTATGTTTAAAGTATGAAATAGAATAACAGCTATACCAGTAACTCCACCATTTGCAATCTGTGCCGGATTGGCAAATAAAACAGCTCCAAGAGCTGTTAAAAAAGTACCTACTATTATATAAAAATATTCAATTATTTTATATCTGATTAAATTATTTTCCATAAAGATTTCCTTTTTATACTTTTTGAGGGATTTCTATATTTTTTTCTTTCATCATTTTAATAAGAGGATCAATATCATTTGCAATAGAAAGTGAATCTAATATGTTTTTTTTCATAAATCCTTTTAGATAAGCATTTTGAAGAAAATTATATAATGGTGTATAAAAGTCATTTATGTTTAATAATCCAACAGGCTTGTTATGTATATTTAATTGTAACCAAGTATAAGATTCAAAGAATTCTTCAAAAGTTCCAATCCCTCCAGGCATTGCAATAAAGGCATCACTTCTTTTATACATTTCTTTTTTTCTTTCATGCATATCTTCTGTAATTATTCTTTCTGTTTCAACTTTTTTATTGCAAACTTGTGGTAAATTTAATCTTTTTGGTAATATGCCAACAACTTGTGATCCCATCTCTGATGCAGTTGAAGCTACCATTCCCATTAAACCAATATTTCCACCGCCATATATTAATGTCATATTATTATTAGCAATAAATTTGCCAACATTAACTGCAGCTTCACTATATAATTTATCATTACCTTTTGAAGAGCCACAAAAAACAGCTAAATTTTTTATTTTATTCATATTTGTAAGATACAACATTCCATATTGATATTGCAAGCGAGTATACTTTTTTAATATTTTAAAAAAAACATATTATATTTTTGTAATTTATTTAATAAAAAAAATTTCCTTAATTAAATAATTAAATGATTATAATTTTATAATATGCAAAAGTTAAAAATAGTATTAATATAGTATATGCATTTGTATATTATGA
>Ga0102926_1000838_pt1 | contig 18312 bp, 17 predicted proteins | sample SalPonR1_A_D2_MG_FD_78173 | JGI IMG/M metagenome (GOLD analysis project Ga0102926, IMG submission 78173) | Salt pond soil microbial communities from South San Francisco under conditions of wetland restoration - Salt Pond MetaG R1_A_D2_MG | ecosystem: Environmental > Aquatic > Marine > Intertidal...
AAGGGCCCTATATATTGGACCAATCTTCATAAGCATTCCAGCACCGCCACCATAAGGATAATCATCAGTTGTATTATGTTTATCCTCTGTATAATCCCGAATATCAGTGATATTAATATCTATAAGTTCTTTTTCCCGGGCACGAGCTATAATACTTTCACTAAATGGACCTTTAAACATATCTGGGAAAAGTGTAAAAATCTCAAAAAACATAATTAACATCTCCTATAGCTAAAGATCCAGTAAACCGGGCAATGGATCTACAATAATAAGTTCTTTTTTCAGATCAACACGCTTTATTATTTCTTTACTCGCTGGAATCATATATTCTTTTCTCTTACTTTTAACTACAAATACATCTATACCTCCGGTGGTTTTTACATCAAAAAGATTACCTAAAAAATCCCCTTCAACTGTTTCAACCCTGAAATTAAGTATTTGATATATATAAAAATTATCTTCCTCAAGCTCTAATAGTTCATCTTCTTCAATTTTTATCATATGATCTTTTAAAAATTTGGAGCTTTGAATATCATCTATCCCTTCAAACTTAATTACAATAAATTTTTGCCTGTAACTTACCTTCTCAATATTTTTTTCCATTATTGTATTATCTTTTTTTAAATATACTTTTTGTAAAAGATCATATCTTTCAGGATAATCAGTTAAGGGCTCAACCCTTACCTCTCCTTTATTCCCCTGATGTCTAATAATCTTCCCAATTGTAATAAGTTCAGTCACTTAATTCACCTACTGTATATCTACTGTTATTTTTTTGCCTTCTTTAGTTGCAGCAGCTTTAACAACAGTTCTGATAGCCCTTGCTATCCTACCCTGTTTTCCAATAACCTTTCCCATATCATCTTCAGCAACCGATAATTCGATAATAATAGACTTATCTTTTTCAACCTGATTAACTTCTACCTGATCTGGTTCATCCACAATAAATTTAGCAATGGTTTTAACCAGTTCTTTCACAGGAGTATCCCCCCTTATTTGTCTTGTTCATGAAACTTCTTTAAAATACCATCTTTTTTAAACAGGCTACGTACAGTATGAGAAGGTTTAGCGCCATTACTCAACCATTTTAATGCTTTTTCCTCATTAATTTTGTAGCTAGCCGGTTCATCAGTAGGATCATAAAAACCTATTTCATCCACAAAACGACCAGTAGGTGCATTGCTTGAATCTGAAACTACTAAACGAAAAGATGCATTACGTTTACTACCCATTCTCTTTAATCTAATTTTAACTGCCATATTAATTCACCTCCCTCTTTATTTTAAACTAATTGAAAAATGGCATATTCAATTTTCCGCCTTTTTGAGAATTATTAAGTTGTTTCATCATCTTTTTTGTCTGTTTAAATTGTTTTAACAATCTATTTACTTCCTGTATTTTTGTTCCACTTCCTTTAGCAATCCTTTTTCTCCTGCTTGCTTTAATAATCTCAGGTTCTTTTCTTTCACCAGCAGTCATAGAGTTAATGATCGCTTCAATATGATCAAGTTCTTTTTCATCTACCTTTAAATCTTTTAATTGACTTGCCCCACTAACTCCAGGTATCATACCAAGCACCTGATCAATTGGTCCCATATTTCTAAGTTGCTCCATTTGCTCAAGAAAATCTTCCAGAGTAAATTCATTTTGTCTTATTTTTTCTTCAAGCTCCAGGGCTTTTTTGGCATCCATACTTTTTTCAGCCTTTTCAATCAGGCTCAATACGTCGCCCATCCCGAGTATTCTTGAAGACATACGGTCTGGGTGAAAAGCCTCTATACCATCAAGTTTTTCTCCTGTACCTACAAACTTGATATCTTTCCCGGTTACTGCTTTTATAGAAAGTGCTGCACCACCTCTAGCATCACCATCAAGTTTGGTTAAAACAACACCATTAATCCCAAGCTCTTTATCAAAATTAGTAGAAACATTGACTGCATCCTGCCCTGTCATAGCATCAACTACCAATAATATCTCATCAGGATCAAGATTTGTTTTTATGCTTTTCAATTCACCCATCATCTCTTTATCAATATGCAAACGTCCAGCAGTATCAAGAATTACTATATCATTACCATTTGATTTTGCTGAACTTAAAGCAGCATGAACAATATCAAGAGGATTATTTTTATCACCCATAGAAAAAACAGGTATATCCAATCTTTCTCCTAAAACCTGTAATTGTTTAATAGCCGCTGGTCGGTAAATATCTGCAGCAACTAAAAGAGGTTGATTACCTTTATGTTTATACATCCTGGCAAGTTTACCTGCAGTTGTAGTTTTACCTGAGCCCTGCAAACCAACAAGCATTATCAAAGTAGGAGGCTCTTCGGAAAGAATAATATCACTCCTGCTTCCTCCCATTAACTTAGTTAACTCTTCATTAACTATTTTAACAACCTGTTGACCAGGGGTAAGGCTTTCCAAAACTTCCTGCCCAATTGCACGTTCTTCTACCTTTTTAATAAAATTCTTTACAACTTTATAATTAACATCTGCTTCTAAAAGTGCTAATTTAACCTCTTTAAGGGCCATTTTTACATCTTTTTCACTGAGTTTACCTTTACCTCGTAATTTTTTTAAGGTACCCTGAAGTCTTTCAGCTAATCCCGAAAAAATCATATAAATAGAGGCCTCCTTAAATACTTTTTCTTAATTCTTTAATCCTCGTCTTTATTACAGCTTTTTCCTTTTCATTAATCTCTCTATCATTAATGAAATCCAATAATTTATCAAATTCATATTTAATATAAGTATATTTTTCCAGTAATTTTAATTTATTCTCATAATTACGCAATAAATTTTCACTGCGTTGTAAATGATCATATATACCCTGTCTGCTAATACCCAATTCATCACCAATTTCACTCAAGGACATATCATTATAATAATAAAGTCTAACAACCTTTTGTTGCTTTTCAGTTAATAACTTACCATAAAAATCAAAAAGCAAATTAATTTCAACTATTTTTTCAAACAAATATATCACCTGCAATGTTAAGTAAAATACCTTTACAGATGATAGTATACATAAATACAGGCTATATGTCAAGTGAATTTTTAGCTATCAAATAGTGCTTTAACAAATTCAGCGGGATGAAAATCCTGTAAATCTTCGGCTGACTCACCAACTCCGATTAATTTATTAGGAATGCCTAATTCATTTTTTACAGCAATAACAATACCACCCTTAGCTGTGCCATCAAGTTTAGTCAATGCAATACCATCTATGTCTACTGCTTCATTAAATAATTTCGCCTGTGAAATGGCATTCTGTCCAGTAGTAGCATCAAGCACTAGTAATACCTCTAAATTACTTCCATCCCCCTCTTTTTTAATTACCCTGTAAACCTTATTCAATTCTTTCATTAAATTTTTTTGAGTATGAAGCCTTCCTGCTGTATCAATGATTAATAAATCTACATTTTTAGACTTTGCTGATTGAATTGCATCAAAAACTACTGCAGCTGCATCTGCCCCTTCATTTTGTGAGATAACATTAATATTAAGTCGGTCACCCCAGACCTTCAACTGGTCAACTGCTGCTGCCCGAAAGGTATCTCCAGCAGCAAATATTATCTTCTTATCTTCATTTTTAAATCTACTGGCAATCTTTGCAATAGTGGTTGTTTTGCCAGCACCATTGATACCTACTGCCATTATAATATTTAATCCAGAATCTAATTTTAAACCCTCATTCTCATCCTGTAGTAAAGCACTCAGTTCATCTTTAAAAATTTTAGTTAACTCATCAGCTGATTCAATATTATTTTCTTCTATCTTCTCTCTCAACTTTTCAGTCAAACTCATTGTAGTATGAACACCAACATCAGCCTGTATTAAAAGTTCTTCAAGTTCCTCAAACAACTCTTCATCTATCTTGTGACCATTAAAAAGTCCTGTAATATTATCTATAAAACCCCGGCGGGTTTTTTCCAGGCCAGAACTTAAACGAGTAAAAAAATTCATCTTATCATTCCTCCATTTGCAATTATATGATTATTTCATTACAAAGGTCAGTAAATTCCTGGGCAAGTCCATATCTTCTTTTTCTAATTTTCAATTCTTCTTCAGGTGTCTCTGCCCGGAAAAATTTTCCTTCTAAAATTTCATTTTCATCAGCAAGACCAAATAATTTACTACTTTTTTCAATAACTGTTGCGCCTTTAATTTCTCCATTTTCATTATGTCCAATAGCAATTATTGGCCTACCCCATGTACCAGGACCTGCCATTGCATCATTAATATGCATTACCCCGGTACCACCAGGATGAGTATGAACAATTACAGTAGATTTAGGTATTATATTTGTATAAGCCTCTCTTAAAGAAATATCATCAATATCACAATAACTTGATGCCAGTAATCTTGACGGAACATATCCCATGCCACCGATAACAATCTCTCCTGCCTGTTCGATTACCCCATCATCATTAATTATGCCAAGAGCTGCAACTTCTCTACCCTGTTCAATGGAATTTGATTTTGCTACAAGATCTTCTGCAAAATCTCTTGAAATTCTTTTAACCCTATATTCAGGTATTTCCCAGATATCATTAGAAATTTTTGCTGGAATATCATTTATGTTCCCTTTAACTATCGGTAATTCCTCCGATATCCTCAAAAATTTAAGTTTTATTTCTGTTGATAAACGAAGGGCTTCTCTTTCATCTTCCATATTTAACGCCATTAATGAGTCTAATTCCGCTTTTTCAGATTGAGTAGCTAGTCTAAAAAAATCCTTTTCAGGATACAAAACACCAACACCAACAAGCTTTTTATTTTTAACACCTATTCTTACTATTGGTAGATTAAAAATATTTATTCCACCAGTACCAACTATTATTCCGGTTTGTCCAGGTTCAGTAGAAATAAGCACAGCATTATCAGGTAATTGATTTATTAATTCAAGAAGTGAAATATTTTTTCTTTTTACAAGTCTTGATAACAATTTTCTATAAGGTAATCCGGAAAGACCACCATCAACAATTTCACTATAAGCAGATATACAATTATTACTATCTACAAATCCAATTGTCCCTACAGAACGTCCCTGTCCTAGAGTATTCCCCCGTTCTACTAAAACATTAATTATTCCTTCAAATATTCCATTAATTTTCAAGATATTTTACACCCCTTAATATGTCATTTCATTAACCTTCAAGGATACAAGTTTAGATATTCCTGATTCCTCCATTGATATTCCATATATTGAATCAATTTCATTCATCATATATCTGCGATGTGTAATAATTACAAATTGAACATATTTAGAATATCTATTAATAAATTCAGCAAAACGAACAACGTTAGCATCATCCAGAGCAGCATCAATTTCATCCAAAATATAAAATGGACCTGGATTTACTTTTAAAAAGGCAAACAATAAGGCGATAGCTGTTAATGCTCTTTCTCCTCCAGACATTAATGATAATTTTTTCAACTTTTTACCAGGTGGTTGAGCACTTATCTCTACCCCTGTATTAAGTAAGTCATCTGCATTAGTAAGAATTAATTCAGCTTTACCTCCAGTAAAAAGATCTTTAAAAACTACTTCAAACTCTTCTTTAACCTGAAGATAAGCTTCAAAAAACATCTCACCCATTATATTATCAACATCTTTTATAATAGCCAATATAGATTCTTTTGCTTTAATGAGGTCATCTCTCTGATTTTCAAGAAAAACATAACGTTTATTTAAATTTTCATGTTCTTTTATAGCCTTAGTATTAACCTCACCAAGTTGCTTTATGGAATTTTTCAATTCACTTATTTTTGCATTTATTTCACCAGGAGCTTTTATTTTCATCATACTCTCGCTATCCATATTTTCTGGAAGCCTATCAAATTTCTCCTTTAATCTGCTTTTGAAATCGTTTATTTTATAATCATACCTTTCAATTTTTAGATTAATTTTATGAAAATCTTCTTTTATAACAGAAATATTATTCTGGGAACTTATCATCCTATCTTCTAAAGAGCTCTTTTTATCCACTTTAATTATTAATTCGATTTCTAATTTATCACATTCTTTTTTTAATTTATTAATATTTTTTATATATATCTCAATATTATTTTTTAAATCAATAATCTTTTTATCGATCTTTTTTAATTTTAAATCTATATTATTGATTTTCTCTTTAGATATATTAATTTTCTCTTCATTATCTTCAATCTGTCCAGAAAACCGTTTAAACTCATTTAACATATTTTTTCTCTTTTGTATTACTTTAGTTAGCTCAATTTTTAAAGAACTTAACTCATCTTTCAAATTATAAAAATCTGTTTCTAAATTATTTATCTCTGTTTCTCTATTTGTAATATCTTTCTGTTCATAAGTAAAATCCTTTTCCATATTTTTTAATTTATTAATAATTTCTTCTTTCTCACGGTCTATACTACCAAGCTCATCATGATATGAAGCAAATTCTTCATCAAGTTCAGAGATTTTAGTCATAATTATATTTTTTTCTTTTTCTCTTGTATTTATTTTTTCTAATAAATAATCTTTTTTAAATTTTATTTTATTTAAACTTTCTTCTAAATTTTTTAATTTTAATTCTATATTTTCTAATTTTTGATTTTTATTATTAAAGCTGTCCATTAAATTATCTTTTGTTTCTATAAGTCTTTGTAATTCTTTTTTCAAATCATTAATTTCCCTGGATCTGCTTAATATACTTATATTATTCCCTGTCCTACTTCCGCCTGTTATCGCCCCACTACGGCTAATAACATCTCCATCAAGGGTAACTATGCGTAATCTATTATTAATATATTTAGCAATCAAAGTAGAGGCCTCAATATCAGCAACAACTATTGTACTGCCTAGCAAATATTTTATAACATTATCTATATTATTATCATATGTAAGCAAATCCATGGCAAGTCCACAATAACCTTTAAAATTATCAAGATTGAATTTATTAAGATTAAGCTTTTTCCCTTTTACCATATTTAAAGGTAAAAAGGTAGCTCTACCAGCATTATTTTTTTTTAAAAAATTAATTCCCTCTTTTGCAGCAAGATCATCTTTTACAACAATATTTTGCATCTTACTACCCAGACTTGTTTCAATTGCTTTTTCATATTTTTTTTCAACTTTTAATAAATCAGCTACTACACCTACAAAACCGTCAAAATCATCACTGTTTTTCAGATAATTCTTTACCCCACGGTAATAACCTTCCATACTATTTTTCTGTTCTTTAATAAATGAAAGTCTGGATTTTTTTTTGTTAATTTCATCATTAGTATCTTTAATTTTTTTATCTATATTAGAAATATCTTTTTTAAGGATACCTCTTTCATCTTTCAATTTTTTCAATTGTAAATTTATAATATTAATATTATTTTTTAATTCATCTAAATTATTTTCAAGTTTAGAACTTTCAGTAATGATCTCTTTATAATCCCGATCATATTGATTTCTTTTATTTATTGATCCTTCAATCTTTAATTCTGTATATTTTGATTTTTCTTCCAATCTATCTCTGCGTGTTTTTAATTCATTCAATTTATCATCATCATTAAAAATATTATTTCTCAAAAGAGAAAGCATATCTTTTTTTTCTTTTATATCATCCATCAATAATGAAATAGCTTTATTTTTTAAGCTTATTTTGTCCTCTATATTATTTTCTTTTTTCTGAAATTTATTTATATTTTCTGTAATCTCTTTTTTTGATGAATAATAATTAGCAAGCTTTTTTTCCCATTCTTCAATTTGAAATATTAAATCTTTCTTTTCTCTAAGTAAACTATTTTTTCTCTCAGTTAATATCTTTACATTATTATTTGCTTCATTTTCTTTGCTTTTGTTTAGCTGTAAATTTTCTTTTCTATTATTAAGTTTATTCTCTATACTTTCCTTTTCAACAATATTTATATGGCTTAATTTCTCTAATTCTTTATATTTATTTTCTTCATATTTTAGTTTTTCTTTCAAATCATCAATATTTAATTTTGTTTTATTCATTTTTTCATTATAAATATACCATCTATTATAATAATAACTCTGCTCTATCCTATCAAGTTCATCCTTTAAACGTTTAAACTTCTTAGTTTTTTTTACTTCTTTTTTTAAAGGTGCCAATTGTTTTTCTAATTCCCATATTAAATCTTCCACTCTTTGCAGGTCACGCTTTGTTCTATCTAATTTTTTTAAAGTCTCTTCTTTTCTCTGCTTGTGTTTCGTAATTCCAGCTGCTTCTTCAAATAATACCCTCAACACTTCTGGTTTGCTATTTATAATAGAATCTATTTTACCCTGTCCTATAATTGAATATGAATCTCTACCAATACCTGTATCTAACAAAAGTTCATCTATATCTTTTTTGCGGCAAATTTTATTATTAATTAAATAATCACTTTCTCCGCTATCATTTACCCTCCTACTAATTGAAACATTATTTTTATCTATATCCAAAACCCTATCACTATTATTAAAATATATAGTTACTTCAGCTTTATCCAGGGCTTTATGACTCTCGCTACCAGCAAAAATAACATCTGACATTCTACTGCCTCTGAGAGTTTTTGCACTTTGCTCACCAATCGCCCAGCGGATTGCATCTACAATATTACTTTTACCACTTCCATTTGGACCTACTATTGCAGTTAGAGGTGAATCAAAATTAATAATTAGAGTCCTGGCAAATGATTTAAACCCGCTAATTTTTATTCTTTTTAAAAACAACTTTTAACACCCCATATATAAATTATATCTTTAACAAAAGAAAAACCTACCCTGATGGATAGGCTAATCCACTGCATAATAATATTCTTTATTTAATTAGAAAATCCTGCTTTTAATTTCTCTAATCTAGCCAGTTCTTCTTTTCTTAGATATCTAAATTTACCGCTTTTTAACTCATCTAAATAAATAGGTCCAAATGATAATCTTTCTAGTGAATAAACAGGATAAGAAATTGCATCACACATTCTCCTTACCTGCCTGTTTCTTCCTTCATGAATTGTAATATCAAATATGGTTTTCCCTGCAAGGCGATCTATTAAAAAAACTTTTGCTTTAGCAGTTATTCCATCTTTTAACTCTACACCATCTTCCAGGATTGCAAAATCTTTTTGAACAGGATAACCATTTACAGTTACTCTATATTTTTTGTCTATCATATGAGAAGGGTGAGTCATAATATATGTTAAACGCCCATCATTTGTTAATAATAGCAAACCACTTGTATCATAATCAAGCCTTCCAACAGGATATATCCTTTCTGTAACCCCATTTATTAAATCCAAAACTGTTTTTCTATTAAATTGGTCATTAACTGTAGTGACATAAGACTCTGGTTTATTCAATGCAATGTAAACTAATTTTTCCCTGGAAATCACTTTACCATCAACTTTTATAAGATCTCCTTTAGGGTCAACTTTAAATCCTAATTCTTTAATTATTTTACCATTGACAGATACTCTTCCAGCTTTAATAATGTCTTCTGACTTACGTCTGGAAGCAATACCAGCATATGCCATCACCTTCTGTAAACGTTCCAATATTATAACCTCCATTATTTATTAACCTATCTCTTCAAACCAACATTTCATTTTATTGACCATTCTTAAAAAAATAGAATTATAATTAAGGTCATTAGCAGCAGAAATATTAACAGTTTTTATTTTATATCCCTTATGATAGATTGATAATTTTCCCAGAATTTCATCTTTATTTATTGGTAACTCTAAATCAGAATCAAAACTAATCTTTTTTTTAATTTTTATTTTTTCTCCTCTGGGTATAACAATCTTAATACTTTTATTAACCTTTATATTTAATTTTTTTTCTCTTGATTCTTCCCATTTAATTGTATGTATAATATCACCTTGATTAAGAACATCTACTCTTTGAAAATCATTCAAACCATAATCAAGTAATTTTCTAAGCTCATACCAATCATTTGAACAATTAAGAACAACTGCAATCACCTCACGAGAAGCTTTTTTTGCAGAAGATATTAAACAGCGCCCTGCAGCTCTGGTAAAACCAGTCTTTCCTCCTGTTATGTCCTGATATGACCATAGCATTTTATTATGATTCCTGAGACCTCTATCCCATTCATGTCCTTCCCAGGGTATAGTTATGTATTTAGTAGATGTAATCTTACGAAAAACTTTATTTTGTAAGGCATATTTCATAATTACTGCCAGATCATAGGCAGTTGAATAGTGTCCTACCTGAGGTAAACCGCTGGGATTTAAAAAAAAACTATTTCGGGCGCCTATCTTTCGGGCCTTTTTATTCATTAATTCAGAAAATTTTTCTAATGAGCCTGAAATATGCTCAGCAACAGCAACTGAGGCATCATTTCCAGATGAAAGCATCACCCCAAATAATAATTCACCTAATTTAATTTTTTCTCCTCTTTTTAACCATATTGAAGAACCTTCCTGATAAGCTGCCCTCTCACTTATTGTTACTATATCATTAATATCCCCTTCTTCTAGAGCAACTATTGTAGTTAATATTTTAGTCAAACTGGCCGGCGGCCTTTTTAAATGAATATTTTTCCCATAAAGAATTTGACCAGTTTCTACATCAAGCAAAATTGCAGATATAGCATCTACATCCTCTAATCCTGTAGCATTACAATTCAAGACAATCATACTAAAAATAAAGATAAAAAGAAAAATATTTATAGTTTTATATCTCATTAAATTCCCCTACCTGTAGAATTTATTTTACTATAAATATATTCAATTACCTGCCTTATTATTTGTACTTAATATATCTTGAATCTTATTTATTACTTCAGGTGCAAGATTAACTAACCTTTCTACCACAGCTCCTTTTGATACTGGCAATAATTTTACCTGATCTTTCTGGGCAACTAAAAAAGCCATAGGACTTAACATTACTCCTGCTCCACTTCCTCCAGCAAAATTACCATTTGCTTCCTGTTTACTATTTTTTTCACAACTAATCTCTCCCCCACCTGCTGCAAATCCAAAACTAACCTTTGAAATTGGAATAATTACAGTACCATCAACTGTCTCTACAGGATCAGATACAATTGTATTTACATCAACCATTTCCTTAATATTACTCATTGCTGTATCCAGAAGTTTTTCTATTTGATCTTCTGCCATAAATATCACCCCTATAATTTATGTATAAAAGATTTATACCTGCAAGAATAATATTACCCAATCTAAGTGAAAATATTCCATGCAAGTATATATTTATTTTCCGTTGTTTAAAGTTTGGGTTGATATTTACTGTCATATTATTTTTTATGTCTTTTAAATAAGCAAAATAAAGACCAATAACTATCCATATTACACCGTTAATAATACCGGTCTTTGCCGGATTTTTAAAACCATATTCAATATTAAATTTAAACATTTTTAAGTTAAAATCAATATTATTAATAAGAAATATAATATTGACATTTTTTTCAATTATTTTTTTAATCTCTGATTTTATATTAAACTCACTAATATTTACATCTTCAACATAATATAAAAATTTTTTAATATTATTTTTAATTGTTCTACTTATCTTACCTGATTTAATTATAATTCCTAAAATCTTAAACTTAAAATAATCATTTTTCTCATCAAATTTATAAATAAATTCAAAAGTTATGGGAAAAAACAAAATGAATATTATTATAAAAAAAGAAATCAATAAGATATACATAATAATTACACCCCACTATATCTTATTGATTCCCTAATATTTAACAAATTATTACTCTTCAATCTCCGGCAACTCAGAAAGATTATTTATATCAAAATATTCTAGAAATTCATCAGTAGTACCATAGACAATTGGATTCCCGATCGTATCCTTTCTACCCAGTTCTTTTATTAAATCATATTTGGATAGGGTCAGCAATGTCTTTTCAACCTTTACATCTCTTATGCTTTCAATATCTGTTCTTGTAATAGGCTGTCTATAAGCAATAATAGCAAGTGTCTCCATGGCTGCTTGACTGAGGCTAATATTTTTTTCCAGGCTATGTAGTTTTTTTATATATGGGGCCATATCATATTTAGTTTTAAATATATATTCACCATTATATTCCTTCAAATTGAAGCCATGTAACTTTTTATCATATTCAGTTTTCAATTCATCCAGATATCTTATTATAATATCTTCATTTAATTCAAGTGTCGCTGAGATTTTTTTTAAAGAAATAGGTTTTAAAGCAGTAAATATAAGAGCCTCAATCTTTGCCAGGATTTCTTCATTCATCTCTATCACCTTTATCAATTTTTTTCAATTATTATATCTGAGAACATATCATTCTGGCTAACTTTCAAAAAACCTGTTCTCATTAATTCCAGCATTGCCAAAAAAATTAGTATTATCTCAAGTTTATTCATTCCAGCAGATAATAATTTAGTAAACCTGGTCCTTTTCTCTACTTCAACAGTCTTTTTAATTATATCAATCCTGGTAATAATACTTATTTCATCTTCATTTATAATAAAAGATAATGACTCTGGTGTGGCAATTTTTTTGCTTTTTATAGCCTCTGTATAAATTTTAGCAAATTCTTCTAATTTAATTTTTATTTCCAGCTTAATATCTTCATCAAATTCATTAAGATCTGTAACTGGATGACTGAATAAATGAGCTGCCCTATCCTCTAAATCAATAAGTTTATTAGATAATTCCTTAAAATAATTATATTCTTCAAGTCTATCCAGTAAAGAATTATTATAATCACTTTCTTCAGTATCTTCATCATATTCAGGTAAGAGGGTTCGTGTTTTAAGTTCAATTAAATCAGCAGCAATAATCAAAAAATCACTGGTTAGTTCAAGATTAAATGAATCCAAATTACGAATATAATCTAAATATTGTTCTGTAACTGAAGCAAGAGAGACCTCACTAATCTCAATCTTTCTTTTTTTTATTAATTTATATAATAAATCTAAAGGCCCCTGAAAAAAATCTAGTTTAATTTTATAATCCATAGATTTACTCCTCTATATTAAAATATTGAAAAAAGCATTTACAAAAGGACTAATTATTTTCCAGAGGAAACCAGTTGAAGCCAATAAAAGCAAAATAATCATACCCATAGGACCTTCAAGTTGCATAAAATAATGGTCATATTTTGCCGGCAAAAAACCTCTTAATATTTTTGAACCATCAAGAGGTGGAATTGGAATTAAATTAAAAAAAGCAAGACTTAGATTGACTATTATTGCCAGCACAAAAAATCTTACTGTTAAATATATAAAACTACCTGTACCGGACAAATATATAGAATTAACTGATAAACCATTTACAAACAATATTAATCTAATTAACAAAGAAAATATTATTGCCAGAATAATATTTGCTCCCGGCCCAGCAAGACCAACAAACATCATACCTTTTCTGGGATTAGAATAATAATTTGGGTTAATTGGAACTGGCTTAGCCCAGCCAAAACGTCTTGTTATAATTAAAACCAGGCTTCCCATTAAATCAAGATGGGCTAACGGATTTAAAGTTAATCGGCCCATCATTTTTGGTGTTGGATCACCTAATCTATATGATGCATATCCATGTGAAAATTCATGAAATGATAGTGACATAAGCAATATTGGAACAAGAAATATAATCTCCTGAATTGATGGCATTACTTTTCTCCCTTCCAGTTTTTCTCTGACCAATTTTTCTCTGAAATTATTTTACGCGCTAATTTTAGTTCATCATCCCTATTAAAAATTTCACCCCGCAATTTAGCTCTATGTATAATATTTAAAATATTCTTCATCGCAGGACCAGGGGTGACGCCAATTTTTTTTAAATCATTCCCGTTTATTTCTAATTTTAAATAATTAAGTTTTTGCAAGAAATATACTATATTTTCTTTTACATTCATATCTTTTGTGTTAATTAATATCATTAATAATTCTTCAATACTTTTATTTTTTAAATATTTATAAATTTTTGCAGGATCATTATTTTTTAATAAATCAATATTATATTTATCAATTGAAAAATTAAATATCTTCTCTTCATCCTTACTAATATTCCACTTTGCCAGCATCACATAAGGTAAATTATCAAGGAAAATAGCCATTCTCAATAACCATTCTTTTATATTATAATTCTTTTTATTTAAAGATGCAAGATAACCATTTAATACCTTATATTTATCAATCTTATTTTTAGTTAAAGTAAAGTTTATATCAAGCAATTTAAAAACAGGCAATTTTTTTAAAATAGCAAAAGCATTATCGATCATTTCTATGTTCATTAGTAATTTAAGTTCTTTAAATACCCTTGATGTTGTTAGCTCAGAAAAATCACCCAATAATAGGGCCTCTCTCATCAAATTATAAGTCTCTTCCTCAAAATCAAAACCTGAATCTATCGCAAACCTGACTCCTCTAATAATTCTAGTAGGATCATCTAAAAAACTAAATCTATGCAAAGCACGTAATAAACCACTATTTAAATCCATACGTCCCTGAAAATAATCAAGTAATAATCCGAATTGTTCTGGATTAAGTGACACTGCAAGAGCATTTACAGTAAAATCCCTGCGGAATAAATCTTCAAGCAAATTACTTCTTTCTACCACTGGTAATGCACCAGGTCCCGGGTATTTTTCGCTTCTTGTCTGGGCAAAATCAAGATTCAGATTAATATCACTACATTTTATATTCCCAGTATAAAATTGCTCATTATATGAATATTCTCCATTAATTTTCTGGGCCATTTGTTTTAAAAATAAATGCAGATTGCCTTCCACTACAAAATCAAGGTCATTAGACTTTTTAGCTGATAATAAATCTCTGACCATACCTCCAATTAAATACAAATTGTTTTTATTTTCTTCTGCAACTTTACCTGCCATCTCTAAAATATTATATATATTTTTTGGTATTTTCTTTAAATCATTTCTAATACTTATTTTTTCAACCTTGATATTAACCAGACTGGAGCCATATCTATTTTTAAACTGATGAGGTGTTTCCTGTTTATAATAAGATTTTAAAATATCACTTCTCGTGATTATTCCTGTTAATTTCTTCTCATTTAATACTGGTAATCTACCAATATTATATCTAACCATTATTTCCTGGGCCTGTTGAATCCTGGCATCGGCATCTACTTTAATAACATCCCTGGACATATAACCTTTTACAGGGGCCTGCATTAAGTTATGGCCTTTTACTTTATCAAGATCTCTTCTAGAAAATATCCCAGCAATTTTCCCCTTATCACATATAACTACACCATTATGTCCATATTTTTCTAAAAATTTTTCTGCTTCAGATATACTTGTATCAGGCTTAATTGTTCTTACCGGAGATGACATAATATCCCTTACAGTTAATAGGGGTTCAACATTATTATAAATAATATCTTTTAAATTTTCTTTAGCCTCTTTGAGTTCAACTTTTAATTGAGCAGCACCAGCTCCATTATGTCCACCACCACCAAGTAAATTGCATATTTTGCCAATATTTACCGCTTCATCATCACTTCTACCAATAATTTCTACCTTTTCCCCCATCGATATTATCAAAAATAAACTTGGTATTTGATAAAGTGTCTTAATCTTTTCTGCTACATTATTTAAACCAGTAATATATTCCTCATACTCTTTATAAAATAATGAAATCCTTATACCATTTATTTCAATATCTTCTCTTGAAAGTAATAACTTATCCAATACTTTTTTTTGCTCAGTATTTAATGATTCCTTTAAAAATTGATTAATAATCTTTAAATTAGCTTTTGAATCAAAAAGAAAGGCAAGTGCTCTCAGGTCATCTGCAGTAGTACTCAGGTAAGTAAGATTCCCCGTATCTGCATAAATACCCAATGCACAGACCGTTGCCTCCAGTGGATTTAATCTAATATTTTCAGCAATAATTTTGTTAACAATTATTGAGGTAGCAGAACCTATCATTTGACTTAAATCAAGATTTACCCAATCTAATTCTTGATGAGAATGATGATCATATAATATAACTTCTACTTCATTCCAATTGAGCTTATCCTCTAATTTCCCAAGCATATGTCGTGAATGAGTATCTACAATTATTATTCTATTAATATTAGATAAATTTATTTCACTTATTTTTAAAATTTCAAATTCATCACGATAAAGGGCCATGAAATTTCTGACAAGTTTGTCTATTCTTCCAGTAAAAACTGGTTTAGCCTCTGGATATAAAGCATGAGCAGCAATCATTGCACCAAGTCCATCCAGATCAGTAAAATGATGCGAAACAATAATATCCATAATTAACCTCCACAAATTAAGTAAACATCCTAAATATAAAAATATATCTATTGAATTACTATAATTATACATAATTCTTTATTAGATAACAAGGATAAAAGATTAAACCGCCTCCCAGCGTGGGCATTTACCACCCCAGCGAGCAATAAGCTCATCATTTTGATATATATTAATAATCTCACATCTATTTGGACAACCATCACACTCAAAACTTTCAGCCCGATAATTAAAGTTAGTTAAGTCAAATCCTTTAAAAGCAGTTTCTCCTTTTTTCTTCCAGGAGGTTTCCTGTCCTAAAATTGCAGCCCCCAAAGCCCCCATCACTTCATAATTTTCCGGTACAATAATCTCCACTCCAAGTTCTTTTTCAAAGGATCTTTTAATACCAATATTAGCTGCAACGCCTCCCTGAAAAATAACAGGAGCTTCAATAGTTTTTCCCTTGGCCACATTATTCAAATAATTTCTTACCATAGCATCACATAATCCAGCAATTATTTCTGGAATACCATGTCCCATCTGTTGTTTGTGAATCATATCTGATTCTGCAAAAACAGAGCATCTACCAGCTATACGAACTGGATTTTTTGTTTTCAGGGCATAAGTACCAAATTCCTCTATAGGTATTTCTAATCTACTTGCCTGCTGGTCAAGAAAAGAGCCTGTACCTGCTGCACAAACAGAGTTCATGGCAAAATCTACTGCCACACCATCCCTGATAATAATAATCTTTGAATCCTGACCTCCTATTTCCAATACTGTCTCAACATCTGGCCTATAATTTGAAGCACCTACTGCATGGGCTGTAATTTCATTCTTTATGGCATCTGCGCCTACTATAACCCCAGCAAGATTCCGTCCACTTCCTGTTGTAGCTACTCCTCCTATTTCCAGATCAGAATTATTGGCTGCTATTTTATTTAAGCCCTTTTTCAATATTTTTATCGGTTGACCTTTTGTCCTGAGATAAACCTTATCTACTATTTTACGCTCCTGGTTAATTAGAACTAAATCTGTACTAACTGAACCAACATCTATACCTAAATAATATTTATCCATTATAAACTAAACCCTCCCTTTTTTTCCGACTAATTAAATCAATAAATGCTTCCAATCTTGTAATTAAACCAGTTTCACCGCTATGTTCATCAAAAATTAGAGATAAAACTGGTATACCCATTTTTTTACTGACTTCAGGCAATATTGTCTGGGCTACTATTTCCGGCATACAGGTAAATGGAGCAATCTGTATTACCCCATCATAGGATTTTTCAGCATACCTTACTGTATTGCCTATAGTATCAAGACCATGGCCACCCACAAAAGAATTCAAGTAAGGTCTGGCTGCTTTTTTAATTTTTTTTCTTTCTCCATCAAGATTTAAAAAATCATGTATCCAGGTACTAATATATATTTTTTTATCTATTACTGCCCCTAATTCTCCAAGTTTTTTTTCTATCTCGAGATTTGTGAAAGGTTCAATTACCATATATATCTCACCAACTATACCAATTTTTATCTCATGACCTAATTTTAAATCTCCTGTATTTGCTTTTATTATTTTTTCATAATCAGATGTCAATTTTTTTATTTTTTTAATAGAATTAATATAATCAAGCTGAGCAATAAATTTTTTATATATTTTATCCATTTTCCCCTTTTCTTTTTCCCTGGCCATTGCTTTTAAAATTAATTTATGAATTTTATCAATAGCCAATATTTTATTCCAGGCTAATCTTGAAGCATTAAATAATCTTTTTATTATAAAACCACCAAATAATTTTTTGTATTTTTTTATATTTTCACCAAACTCAGGGTCAATTACATACATTTCAAACTCATAACCAAGATCATTAAGAATTTCTTTTTGTACTTCGCCATAATAGCCAAAACGACAGGGACCAACACCACCACCCATTATAATTGTATTTGCCCCTTTATCGAGTGCTTCTATAAAATTCCCAAGATTAAGTTTTAAGGGCAAACAGGCAAATTCAGGACTATATTTCATACCCAATTCTATAGTTCTTTTTGAATTCTGAGGGGGAAGAACTACTTCCAGACCCATTTCTTGAAAAAATGCCTTTGC